>Ga0233395_1000494_pt1 | contig 20206 bp, 23 predicted proteins | sample 27DmetaG_FD_186029 | JGI IMG/M metagenome (GOLD analysis project Ga0233395, IMG submission 186029) | Seawater microbial communities from Monterey Bay, California, United States - 27D | ecosystem: Environmental > Aquatic > Marine > Coastal | place: USA: California | collected 2016-10-12 | reverse complement strand
ATTTATAAAGTTGCATCTTTTGAAATAAATCATATTCCATTGATCGAAAAAATTGCGAAAACTAACAAGCCTGTAATTATTTCGACTGGAATAGCTAAGCTCAACGATATTGAGTTAGCTATAAGTTACTTTGATAGGAAAAACGTTACCTTATTAAAGTGCACGTCAGCATATCCTGCTCCATACGACGAGATAAACTTAAGAGCTATGCCAACTTTAGGGGATATTTTTGGAGTGGAATTCGGAATTTCAGATCACACAATCGGTTCAGCGGTCCCAATTGCTGCGGTTGCAATGGGTGCAAGTATCATAGAAAAGCATTTTATTTTAGATCCTAAAGCGGGAGGTGTCGACGCAGATTTCTCTATGTCATCTGTTGAATTTAAAGACATGGTTACTTCAATAAGATTGGTTGAAAGAGCACTTGGTAAAAAGGATTTTTCTCTTACAGAAGCTTCAAAAAAAGCGAGACTTAGATCAAGATCAATTTACTTTTGTGAATCAGTATCTGCTGGTGATACGCTCACTAGAGACAATATGAGAGTAGTAAGGGGTGGTGCCGGAGTGCACCCAAAATATTTTAATCAACTATTGGGCTGTAAAGTAAAAAGTGATACAAAAATGGGAGATCCTCTTATCCTATCAAATGTATTTGATGTACCGGACTTTTATAAGTAGCTCCCAAGAAGTTTATTAAAGCTGCAAATATAAAAATTTATTACCGAAATGTTGATTCTTTTATGTAAAAAACTTCTCTTCATATCATGTGTTTTATTGAATAGAAAAAGGTATTCTAAGTGCTCAGCCACTAGAATTGTCAAGTCTAATATCATATAGGTTTCAATGAATTTTGGGAGTTTTTTTAATTACTTCGTGTATTTAAAATGAGAATTATCTATGACTAACAAGCATGCTGGTTTGACTTACTGTAAAAAATGTTTTTCAACAAACTTGCGTCCGAACGCTTCTTTTCTTGATACAGGTGTATGTATTGCTTGCCACTATCATAGCCTGCGTGGTGATAGATTTAATGTTGAGTATGATAGGCGATTAAGTTTATTAACTCAATGGCTTGCAGAGCTTAAGCGTCGTAGGGGACGTAAACGCATTCATAAGGTATATGATTGTGTTGTTGGAGTTAGTGGAGGTAAAGATAGTACCAGGCAAGCTGAATGGGTAAAAAAACATTTAAAAATGAATCCTTTATTAGTCTGTGGAGCTTATCCCCCTCTTCAGTCTACGCATATAGGTGCAGATAACCTATCGAATTTAATATCCAAGGGTTATGATCTAGAAGTCCATACTCCTTCACCTAAATCTGCTGCACAGTTGTCATTGGATTCTTTGAAAGAGTTTGGTAATGTTAGCAAAGCTGCTGAAATGGCTCTATTCTCTATTGTGCCGCGCATAGCTTTATCAAAACGAATACCGTTAATTTTCTGGGGAGAAAATCCCGCCACTCAATTGGGTGATTCCTCGGTTCTTGGTGAAAATGAGCTAGACGGCAATCAATTACGTCAATTGAATACCCTTAAGGAAGGGGGTATGGATTGGATACAAGATTCTGTTGGTTTAAATCGAACTGAATTTTATCGATATCCAAGTTTTGATAGCACAAATTCAGCTGTAGATATTGTTTACTTAGGTCCTTTATGGAGGGATTGGACTAATTATTTTAATAGTGGTTATGCAGCTCTTAATGGTCTTCAACTTAGACCATTTGATAGCAAGGAAACTGGGGACCTGTCCGGAGCATCGATGCTCGATGAAGATTTTACAAATATAAATCAAATGATTAAATATTATAAGTTTGGTTTTGGTCGTGCCACAGAATTCGTAAATCAGAATATTAGAAATAGAACAATTTCAAGAGAAAAGGGTGCGCAAATAGTAGCCGATTATGATGGTGTTTGTTCCGATGCAATAATTGATAGTTATTGTAATTATGTAGGAATATGCGCTAAAGAGTTTTGGTCTATTACTAATCGTTTTGTAAACAAGAAGATCTTCAAAGTTAAGCCACATAGTCGCCCTGAGCCTTTATTTAAACCTGGAGTTGACTATCAGTGGTAATACTAATATCTATTGTAGTTAACCTTTTAAACATTGAGCTCTAATAAAAGTTAAGTAGAATGAATATTTTTGAAAATAAAAAAGTTTTTATTTTTGCAGTAAATGCCTATACTGCTGCACTTGCTCGAGTTGCAGCTCCCAATGCTGCCATATTTGTTTTTAGGCGAAATGATTCCCGATTATTTCGGTTAATGACAATTCTTTATGTTTTATGTTTTGGGGTGCTCTCAAGAAGCAAAAGCTTGATTTATTTACCTCATTTTGAATCTTTATTTCAAATATTTCGAGTCGGCATTTTTTTTGCTGAAATGCGCATTATTGATGATGGAACAACGCTTTTAGAGCGAAGTGTTCACAATAAAGCCTTTATAAGAGCGGCAAAGAATGGTGTTATATGTGGACTAGAAAATCACTATTTTCAAGCTAATAGCTATAAAGTTCCAAGGACTTTAGTTGTAAAAGAAATGCAAAGAATTTATAAGCAATCTGACTTCAATAAAGAAGATATGAATTGTTTAGTTGTAGGTGATGGGATTTTTGATAGATCTATCATTCGCAGCTTAAAACATTGTGGAATTATAGAAGATCACGACACCACAATTTTTAAAAAACACCCAAGCCAACATAAGAAAGAAGTTGTTAACGAGTTACCCGCTGAACTTTTCTTAACTAACTTATCAGGCGGCTTGCTAGTTGGAAGAATGTCGACTGTACTTCTCAATTGTGCGTGTTTTGACAATAGTATTAGAGTTTTTACCATATCAAATCCTGAGAATTATGAACTATCTAATTTTTTTATAATAAATGAAACTGATTACACTCTTGATCTAAAAGGAACTCCAAATAGATTATATGAGATAAAGAGATTGCCACATGACAAGTATTGAGATAATAAACTTAGGAATTGGAAACGTAGACTCAGTTGGGTGCTGGCTTGAGTCAAATGGTTATCAAGTGGTTCTAATACAAAGTCCGGAAGATAGCGACACCCAGCGACCGTTAGTAATTCCAGGTGTTTGTAGTACATTAGAATTAGCAAAACGAATCATACAATCTGATCTCAAGAAAGTCATAGCGGAAAAGTATCACTTAGATATAAAAATTATGGGGATTTGTGCTGGTTTTCAGGTTATGGGTTCTCATACCAGTGAAGATGGAGGTGGTGCCTGCTTGAACATTTGCTCATTTCATAACGATAGGCTGCGTAGGTTAGAGAGTTCTTATAACAGAGTAGGGTGGGAATCACTACATTTAAATTTAAAAAGTAAAAGTCTTAGGCATATAGTTTCTCCAAATTATATCTTGAGAGGAAATGCATTTTACAATCAAAGGTATGGTGTCAAAGGTGATGAGAATACTATCTTAAAATATGATGATGATTTTAGCGCCATTCACTTGTCAAAAAGTTTTTTAGGACTTCAGTTTCACCCAGAGAAAAGTGGAGCATTATCCAAAACATTTGCGAGATATTTTGATGAGAAGTAGAGCTGGATTGGTGTTAATATATGAGAGAGAAACTCTTTTTCAATCTTATGGAGGCTCATTACGACCGTTAGGTGATTTCTCTACTTTAGTAAGCAGCCTTCAATTTCATGGTGTTGAAGAGTTGATGATTATAGTTACAGGAGATAAGAAAAAAAATTTTCAGTTACTGGCTAATGACTTAAAGAATACATATGTAGATATTCCAATTGTTATATCTGGATTACAAGGCGATATTTTAAATTATTTATCTATCAATAAAAGTGTAGAAAGATTTGCATTTTCTTCTTCTGCGCTTGAGGGAGATTCTCAACTTGTTGATCGTGTAATTTTAGACTGTGGGCGGCAGGCAGCTTTGGCACTATTACCAATAAAATACGACAAAGAATCCCTTATCTATCAAGATCTAAGTGGCAAAGATATTCGAATTACCGAAGAAGATATATCTCTATTTTTTCATAAGTACGATGAGGTTATATTTCAATACCTTAGCCAAACAGGCCTTCAAGCTGGTTTCGACTATGGTATTTTAAGATTTATACCTCAAAAATTCTTATCTAGATCAATTTTCTCGGGCGGTATTGTTCAATCAGATGTGAAGAGATTATTTTCGCTTGGAGTAGCAGCAGTTTATGGTGAAAACAGTATAATGCATGGCGAGGGGTTTTATGAATTCTAGGCCATGTGAATGTGGAAATAGTCAGTTCAACTTTCATCCCAATTTAGAATTTTCAACCTGTTTAGCTTGTAAAGTGAAGGCAGAAAAAGATTCAGAGCATTTTAGAATTTGGGGCCAAGAAAAGTTATCAATGTTGGTAAAAAAATCAAAAGCCGTTTCTGGGCGCTCTTATGATGTTTTGTTACCAATAAGGGGTGATGGAGAAGATTATTTTACCTTACGCTATCTTTTAGAACAGGACTTATCGGTTTTAGTACTTTTCGTTAATAGTTACTTTTACAACGATATTGGCTGGCATAATGTTCATAACTTGATTACCGAATTTGATGTTGACTCAATCACCTTTAATCCAAGATTTGAAACTTATAGAGATTTGGTGGCAGACAGTCTCAATCGTTATGGCGATATATATGTACCTTACAAATGCCTTCATTTTTTTTATGCTCACCGCATTGCATTTGAGCGTAAAATTCCTCTTATTATTTGGGGACAGTGCCAGCCTTTAGAATATGATGGTAAATTTAGCCCCTATGATACTCTCAAATTTTCTAGATGGTGGTTTCATCAGCACGAACATAATTCTGGAGCTTTAGGACTTGATCTAGTAGAGAGCCCAAGCTCATTAATTGATCGTGAGATTTACAGGTATCCAAGTGATGTTAATCCATATTGGTTTGTTGGCGGATATTTTTTATCAAATTTCATGGCCTGGGACCAGTTTAAAAAAACTAATGAAGCATTTAGCTATGGAATGGTGAGTGATTATCATCCAAACTCATTTAATCCCGCTGAAAACTGCGGATCGGATGTTTACTATGATATGCATGCTGCTCTTAGACGCCTGAAAAAAATTCAACCAAAAAGTAATGTTCAAAAGTCGCAAGCACATCGTTTTGGCCATGAAATAGTTTATGAGCACTCTGAGACTTACAATTTAAAACCATTTTTTACTAAATTTTTAGGTTCTACTGATAGTGGGTATGATTGGTTTGTCGATCGTCATTTACCAGAATTAAGGTCAAAGCTAATCAGCAGCCCTCATAAATCAAAGATTGGTAGTTTTCAAAAAAAACCATCAAATCATTTCCTAAAATATTACAAGGGAATTTAAGTATCAATAGTCACACTTTAAGAAATTCTCTTAAGAGTTTTCTTACAAAAGGATCTCAATTAGCAATTCTAGCTGCTGGTCTCCGACTGTCAGGTCTAGGAGTTAGATTTTTATTTATCTTTTTTCTTGGTAGGGAGTATGGGTTAGAGGTTGCAGGTCAATATGGTCTGATACAAGCTATAGTAAGTTTTTCAATATATGTGATGGGATTAAACTTTAGTACATTTTCCATAAGAGAGTTTGCAGTACTAAATAAGGATAACAACAAAATATTTTTTGCGTCACAGTCTATTTTTTTCATTATCATATATGCCCTTACATTTTTAATTACCATACCAATAGCATTTCTTTTTGGATATGAGATTAAAGTTACCATAGGTATCTTTTGTCTTTCAGTACTTAACCATATTTCGCTAGAGCTTGTGAGGATTTTAAATTCTGTAGGCCAGTTTTTAACTGCGGCAGCTTTACTATTTTTAAAGTCAGCAGGATGGGTTTTAGTATTGATGGGCCTTCATATTTATCAAATTATATCCTTGGATATTACAAATCTTATGGTGGCATGGATGCTCGGTGAACTATTTGTTGTTATTCTGTGCATTTACGCTGCCTTGAAGTCTATTCAGCCTGATTGGCAGAAGTTGGACAAGGAATGGGTTATTAATGGTATAAAATCCTCTATTTTCTTATTAGTTGGAATATTGGCGATGAAAGGCCTATTTACACTAGATCGTTTCGCTGTAAGTCAAATAACGGAACCTGAATTTCTGGGAATATACATAATATTTATATCTATTGCGAATGCTATGATAATCCTAACAGAGAGTGCATATGTACCTATTGTTACCCCCATACTGATAAGGTTATTTAAATCAGAAAAATATGATGATTTTTTGAAAACTGGATTTAAATTTTTTAGATCTGTTTTGGTTTCTTCAATATTTCTGATGTTTCTTGCAGTGGCATTTTTTGATTCGATGGGCAGTTTCTTTAACAGTGAAACCTTTCTTACGTATCGAAGTATATTTAACTTAATTATCTTTACAATATTTATACATAATCTCGCAATATCAGCGCAGATTATTTTATACGCAATGAAAGAGGACAATTTTAATGTCAGCATTTCAGTCACTTGTTTTATAGTCTTTATTCTATCTTTCTTGACAATATATAATGTCACTGAGAGCTCGGAGTTCTGGGTGCCTATTGCTCTTTTTATAACTGCAGTTACTGGTTTTTTGTTGCGTACTTGCTCCATCTTTTACTGTTGGAAAAAGTTGCTCTTAAAATCTACTTTGTGATTAAACTATTGGAGATTTTTAATTTTAAATAGACCAGTCATAGGCAAATCTTAGACATGTGCTTTTACTCGTTCTATCATTACAGGTTATCTCTATTATTATTCTACTTACCTTGAGACACGATCTTGTATAAATTTAATTTATTAATCCTTAGTTTGTATATTGGCGGATGGTGTTTTGGCTTGGTCAGTGGATTTGCACCTACTTATCCTAAAGAAATTTTTTTTCTATGGACCATGTTATCAGCTGCAGCATTGTTGATAAATTTAAAGATTGACAGAACTAAAATTACTAAGATATCAATTCTAATATTTCTAGCAATTCCTGGACTAATGCCTGCTTATTTGGAGCCAACAGTGCTTTTCTATTTTGCTTCGATGCTAGTTACATTTCTCCTTTTCTTGAACGATAGAGATTTAACAACGAAGCTAAATCCATTAATATTAATGCTATTTTTTATAACATTAATTGCAACTGTCTTTATCTACACTACAACCGGTGCATTCTATATTTTTGGAATACAGCCATCAATAACAGATTTATTGTTTCTATCAATATTTTTACTTATCTGGACTGGTGCGTCGGATTCTATGCCAACTTACAGCAAGCAAATATTTGCTTTTACTGTAGTAATTTGTCTCATTTACGGCATATTTATGAATTCCAGGATTATAGTATTAAGCCCATTTTTAATGATAATTTTAACTTATCTTAACCAAAGGCTGCCAAATGCTTTTAATGCATCATTCTATATGGGAGTCGTGCTGATTTGTATTTTTGGATTTGGAGGGAAATTTTTTATTCCTGATATACTTTTTTCACTAAAAGGAGAAATTAGTGAATTGAGCGATGTAGCCGGAATTGAGGCAAAACGTTTCTCACTTTTATTAAATGGTTGGGAAGTGTTGCATAATTCAAGTTATATGGGTGTTGGGTTCGGGCCTAGTATATATCTAGACTTCACAGAAGATAACCCGCTTGGCATTGCGCCTCAGTTTCTTCCCTTATCTCTTGCTGCTTATTCAGGGGTTTTGTTCTCTTCATATTTTGTTTTCACATTTGCTAAGTGGGTTACTCAACCTGTCAGTTCTGTTAATAAGGCAGCTAGAGTAATTATCTTTTCTTTTATACTTGTCCATGAATATGTTTTTAACCCTATATTTTGGGTGGTATTAATCGTAACTAGTAATCGGGGTCAATATAATCGATGAATCTTGTTGTTTTTAAAGCTTGCCTAGCCCTACTTGTGATTTATTCTCATATTGCACTATATGCAGATACTACAATTGATAATATATTTGCTAGTTTTGGGGGATACGCAGCAGTTAATATATTTTTCTTTGTCAGTGCTTATTTTCTTACCCTTAAGTATAGCTCTGATATTTCTCTAAGAAAGGAAGTAGTTAGTCGGTTTAAGAGGCTAATTCCCGCTGGTATAATGGTTTCATCATTGGTTGGTTTATGGCTTTCAATCAATTCAGATATTAGTTTGATTGATTTGATTTTAATTACATTTAAAAATGGTGTATATGGTTTTGGAATAGAGTATGAATATACTTGCGCCTTCTCATGTGAGCCTGGGGGTGAGAAGTTAAACTCTTCACTTTGGAGTATGCCATTTGAATTATTTTTTACATTGGCGTTAATACCCTTTATATATTTTTGTTTTAGACATAAGAATTTTTTAAATTTGCTCCTTTTCTTATTTTTGGCGTTAATTACTATGACCATTTTTATAGATTTGGCTAGTTTTACTGAGGAAACAGTATTGCTCAAAGCATTCAGAGTAATTTTTTGGTTTTTCTTTGGCATAGTTATAGCTGCTGTATCATTTTCGGATAATCCAATACAGCCTATTCTGAAAGGCTTTGTTATATTCTCACTTCTTGTAGGTTCAGTTTTTATTAATGTTATGTGGCTTTGTGTGGTAATTTTTACGGTTGCCGTTTTCAAACCAAATACTATCAAAATAATTCAAAAATTTATGACAAAGAATCGTCCCCGACTTGACCCAACTTATGGAGCATATTTAATTGGTTTTCCAGTCCAGCAGATACTTTTTTGGCAATTTAGCATCACCGATATCGGAACCTTGTTTTTTCTTACATCCATAGTTGCCATTACATATGGTCTTTTCTCTAATCATTATTTTGAGTCATCTAAATGATAAAAGAGGCTTTAAAAATTCCTTACCATCGCATTAAATTAACTTGCTTTAAAATAAGTTTTGCATATCTTTATTTACAAGTAGAATATTATGAAAAATAAAAAGGTTTTGATAGTTGCTTTTCTTAGTTTAAGTTTTTTCTTTTATGGTGTTGTTGTTGAAACTTACACATTCGCCGCATTATCAAAGCTACGATATACCTTTGTTGATGGCAACCCTAATAAGGGTTCTGGAAGAAATAAAGAGCACAGGATTATCATTTTCGAAAAACTCAGCGGAACTGCTGATTTTGTTTTTATTGGTGATAGCAATACAGAATATGGTAACTGGAACGACTTTATGGAATATGGCGAGTGGAGTAATTTTTCCCCTAATTTAACAGTTTCAAACAGAGGCATAGCTGGAGACCAAACATCTGACATCCTTCTTAGAATGGATTCCATCTTATCAATAACGCCTCGTAAAGCTTTTATTAATGTAGGTATAAATGACATCCACAGCAGTGTTTCAGTTTCAAAAATCTTAGAGAATTATGAGTTAATTATCGACGCTTTATTGCAAGAGAATATTGAGGTCGTTGTCCAGTCTATCATCCAATGTGGTGGGGAATACTGCACTCCTGAGCATATTAAGTCAGTCAACTCAGTCAATAAGGGTTTAATTTTGTTAGCTCAATCAAAGGGAGTTGATTTTATATCATTAGGCAAATTATCAGCAATTGACGGTTTATCTGCAGAGATGACCTATGATGGAATTCACCTTAGTGCCAATGGTTATGAGTATTGGGTATCTAAAATTTCTCATTATCTAAAAATATGATAGTGGTATTGTGCAGTCTTTATAATAGTCAATCTTGGGTTGAAGACCTTGCAGAGCAATTTAATAAGCAGACCTTAACTCCTGATGTGATAGTTGTGAGAAATGACTCTTTCAAGGATACCGAGACTGTTCAATTACTCAAGAGTTTGCTCAATAATATTAAGCTTATAGACATCAGCGATGGAAAGAATTTGGGCGCTAAGGGAAGTTTTTTTAAGTTACTCTCCTATGCTAATAAATCTTTCTCTTTGAATGATATGTATATATTTAGCGATCATGATGATATTTGGTCTCCTGAAAAAATAGCTATTGCGCATTCGAGTTTTTTAAATAGTAGCTCATCGAAGAGCTCCTGGGTTCATACTCATAATTACCAACCTTTTGAATCCTCATCGGGTAAAAACCATCAATCAATAAAAGAGGTTGATGAAGCATACTCTGGAAGATTTACCCTGTCATCACTCATGCTTTGGAACCCTTTTTTAGGTTGCACTTTAAGTTTTAATCATACAGCGATTGATGCGGCCTTAAAGTTTGGTGAGGATTCAGCAACAATGCATGATAGAGCAATACTTTTAGCTACATTGCTTAATGAAGGTATAGTTGTTACAGAGCCAGCACGATTATTAAGATATCGTCAACATGGAAATAATACAGTGGGTTTAAAACGAGGATTTAAAGGGTTAATTGCAAGAGCAAAATCTTATTCGAGCGGTTACTTTCATCAAAATAAACATCAAATCAGTCGTTGTAAGGAGATTATAGACACTCAAAAAGTGACTGATTCTCTTTATGTGGAAGTTAATCATGTGTTCAAGACGGTTAATGGAGGGCTAAAAGCTATACCTTCTATGCTTAAGCTTCCTTTTCGCAAAAAGCACCATTCCTTGATTGCTACTTTTTTGTTAGTTGTTGGTTATAATGACTAGCACGGCATTTATCATGTCTGTTGGCCCTGGTTTCAAAGAACTTGATCTTTATTCAACCCTCGAATCTTGTTTTTCTCAGAGCATCAAAACCGATTTATTTATTTATTTTGATGGTGTATCACCTTCTAACGAAGTCATCAAATTACTCAATAACAACTCGGTAGTTTTTAATGTTGCAGATATTTGCAAAGGGCTTGCAACTGGTTTGAATTATTTGATTTGTCAGGTATGTACTATAAAAAAATATGAGTTCATTCTGCGTATTGATTGTGGTGATATTAACGTGCTTAGTAGAGCTGAGAAGCAAGTTAAATTTTTGAGGGATAGATTGGACATTGATATTGTTGGATCTCAGGCTGCTATATATCAGAATAGCGTATTTCGAAATACGACGCAGCACCCTTTGACTTCTAAAGATATTATGCATAGCCTCAAATGGCGCAACCCCTTAGTGCATCCCTCAGTTGCTTTTAGGATTCAGCTGTTTAGAGATGGCTTTAGATATGATACTAAAATGATGCGCTGCCAGGATTATAAATTTTGGATTGACTTAGTGGCTGCTGGATTCTCGTTCGCAAATATTGATGAAGCTCTTATCGAATTTCATAGAGACGAAAATTTTATGAAAAGGCGATCAAGTTCAATATCACGCTATGAGTTTATTGCCAGAATACATGCTGCAAAGAAGCTTGGCAGAAATTCGTATATCCTCTTTGGCTTAGCTGGCTTGGTTTACGTTTTTCGGCAGTTGCCCACCTCATGGATCAACTTTATTTATTCATTAAAAAATTAATTCACTTTACGAGAAAATTATGACTATTTTAATTACAGGTGCTGCGGGTTTTATAGGCTATCACTTATCTAATAAGCTGTTAGGACAAGGGGAGTCAGTTATTGGTTTAGATAATATCAATGATTATTATGATTCTCAGTTAAAAAAAGATCGTTTAAATAATATAAATAGTCCTAATTTCCATTTTATAGAGGGTTGTATTACAGATTTAAACCTGCTGCATGAAATATTTAGTAACTATCAGATTGATAAAGTGGTAAATCTTGCTGGCCAGGCTGGAGTCAGATATTCCATTTCCAATCCAAGAGAGTATATAAATAGTAATTTGGTTGGTTTTGGTAATATCCTAGAGATGTGTAGAAACCATAGCATAATGCATCTTGTTTATGCATCGAGCTCGTCTGTTTACGGCCTTAACAGTAAAATGCCCTTTTCAGAGCGCGATCCGGTAAATCATCCTGTTTCGCTTTATGCTGCGACAAAGAAAGCGAATGAACTTATGGCTCATAGTTATTCTAACTTGTATGGAATTTCTACCACTGGATTAAGGTTTTTTACTGTGTATGGACCATGGGGTCGTCCAGATATGGCATATTTTGATTTTACAAAATCAATTATAGAGGGTAGGACGATTAAAGTATTCAATAATGGAAATATGATGAGAGACTTTACTTATATTGATGACATAGTTGAGGGAGTAGTTAGGACCATTGCTTTGCCTAATATACCAGATCCTAATTGGTCTAATAATGATCAGACTGCAGACTCATCTTGCGCTCCTTATCGGATTTTTAATGTAGGCAATAGTAACCCCATAAAATTACTAGATTTTATTGAAGCCATAGAAAAAGCAACCGATATAAAAGCGATTAAAGAGTTTTATCCCATGCAGGCGGGTGATGTTGTTTCTACCTTCTCAGATACATCTAGTCTTGAAAAGTATACAGGCTACAAGCCTGATACTAGTTTGGACGAGGGTATAGCAAAGTTTGTTGGTTGGTATAAAGAATATTATAGATATTGAACTTAGATTTCTTCAGAACGATGAAAGAATTTTTGATGTCATAACCCATATCTTGGTTGGCGATCTATTATTCTTAGCTACCTATATTTTATTTTTTAGAAATAGATTTATATTTTGTAGTTAGGCATACTTACAACAAAATATGTTCATTTAAATATTTAAGGATAACTAAATTTGAAAATTTTATTAACTGGTGGAGCAGGTTTTATTGGTAGCGCAGTGATTAGAAATATTTTGCGCGAAACAGATTTTCACGTTGTTAACATAGACAAACTTACTTATGCAGGCAACCTCAGTTCTATTGGAGATGTTATTCCGTCACCAAGATATTCTCATGAAATCATAGATATTTGTGACTCTAATTCGCTTCATAGCATATTTAAGAAACATCAACCTTCCAGAGTGATGCATCTAGCTGCTGAAAGTCATGTTGATCGTTCTATTGACGCTCCAGATGATTTTATAAATACTAATATCATAGGAAGTTTTAAACTTCTTGAGGCTTCAAGGCATTATTTTGAAACTCTTGAAAAGATAGAAAAAAAACATTTTCGTTTTCATCATATCTCTACTGATGAAGTTTATGGTGATCTGGTTGGCAAAGCAGATTTATTTACCGAGAAAACACCTTATTCACCATCGTCACCTTACTCTGCAAGTAAAGCTGCTTCTGATCATTTAGTCCGTTCTTGGGGGCGAACCTACGGATTGCCAGTGATAATTACCAATTGTTCTAATAACTATGGCCCATATCATTTTCCAGAAAAGCTTATCCCTCATGTTATTTTAAATGCACTCCATGGTAAACCACTACCTATTTATGGTGATGGCTTGCAAATTCGTGATTGGTTGTATGTTGAAGATCATGCAAAGGCTCTTATTAAAGTTGTAACTAAAGGTAAAATTGGCGAGACATACAACATTGGTGGACATAACGAAAAAACCAATCTTGAGGTAGTTGAAGCTATTTGTGATTTGCTTGAAGAACTTGCGCCAGAGAAACCTTCTATGGTTCAAATGTATAGAGATCTGATAACCTTTGTTAAGGATCGTCCTGGTCACGATGCGCGTTATGCCATAGATGCTTCAAAAATTGAGCGTGAGTTAGCTTGGGTACCAAAAGAGACTTTTGAAACAGGTTTACGCAAAACAGTTCAATGGTATATAGATAATCGCCAGTGGTGGGAGAATGTTCTCTCTGGCGCATACCGTTTAGAGCGTTTAGGAGAATAGTATGGCTCAAGACTTTAAAGGAATTGTTTTGGCTGGAGGCTCTGGATCGCGCCTTCATCCTATAACCATAGGCGTATCAAAGCAGTTATTACCTGTCTATGATAAGCCAATGATTTATTATCCAATATCAGTTTTAATGCTTGCGGGTATCAAGGAAATTTTGATTATTTCAGCACCTGATGACATTTCAGGCTATCAGCGCTTACTAGGTGATGGTTCTAGTTTTGGTGTTGAAATAGAATACGAAGTTCAGCCAAGCCCTGATGGTCTTGCTCAGGCTTTTTTAATTGGTGAGGGTTTTATTGGGGATAGCAATATTGCACTGGTACTTGGCGATAATATTTTTTACGGTCAGAATTTTACCGAAAATTTGAAAGCTGCAACTTCGAAAGATAATGGTGCAACCATTTTTGGTTACCATGTAAAGGACCCTGAGCGCTTTGGTGTTGCCGATTTTGATACTGATGGAAAAGTTACCTCGATTGAAGAAAAGCCGAAAAATCCTAAATCAAATTTCGCAGTAACAGGGTTATACTTTTATGATAACGATGTGATTGAAATTGCAAAAGGTATAAAGCCTTCTGCCCGAGGTGAACTGGAGATTACGGATATTAATAATGCTTATCAGAATAGGGGTGATCTAACAGTTGAGCTCTTTGGTCGCGGTTTTGCTTGGCTTGATACTGGAACCCATGATTCCCTAATTGAAGCTGGCCAATTTGTGCAAACAGTTGAGCATCGTCAAGGTTTAAAGATCGCCTGCTTGGAAGAAATTGCTTTCCACCAAGGCTGGATAACAAAAGAGAAATTGTTAAAACAAGCTCAGGCATTAAAAAAGACTAACTATGGCGAATATTTAGCAAAGGTTGCGGGTGGCTATAAATGAATGTGATCAAAACTAAATTAAAAGACTGCGTGATTATTGAGCCTAAGGTTTTTGGTGATGAGCGCGGGTTTTTCTTGGAAACATTTCAAAGAGATAGATATGCAAATTTCGCGGGTATTACCTTGCCCTTTGTCCAGGATAACCATTCACGCTCATCAAAAGCTGTATTGCGTGGGCTGCACTTTCAAAAAACCAAACCTCAGGGAAAATTGGTTAGGGTAGTTCGGGGTGAGGTTTATGATGTTGCTGTCGATATTCGTGCCGGTTCCCCAACATATGGTCAATGGGAAGCAGTAATTCTTTCAGAAGAAAATAAAACTCAGTTCTGGGTACCACCTGGTTTTGCCCATGGTTTTGTGGTGCTTTCAGAAACAGCAGATTTTGAATATAAGTGCACTGACTATTACGATTCCTCTGATGAGGGTAGTCTGTTATGGGATGACTCTGATCTTAATATTCCTTGGCCAATTGATAACCCTAAGTTATCTGAGAAAGATGCAAATGCTGCGTTATTAGCTGACCTAATAAAATGAAAATTCTAGTTTTGGGTAGCAAAGGCCAGCTTGGTAGATGCTTAAATGATCAACTAATAAATACAAATCATGAAGTTATTTATACTTCACGTGAACAAATAGATATTGCCGACTTTGATGGGACTAAAACAAAAATTTTTGAATTTTCCCCTGATATTATTATTAATGCAACGGCTTACACGGCAGTTGATAAGGCTGAAGAGGATCAAGAAACTGCAAACCTGATTAATCATCTGGCAGTTAAAAATATTTCTGATATTTGCAATCAATTGAAATGTTGGTTAATTCATATTTCAACGGACTATGTTTTTGATGGTAACGCTAAAATTCCTTATAAAGAGAGTGATGAGACTAATCCTAAGAGCGTTTATGGGGAAACAAAGCTGAAGGGCGAGCTGGCAATTCAGTTCTCTGGATGTAAACATATAATCATTAGAACAGCGTGGGTGTTCAGTGAGTATGGAAATAATTTTCTAAAAACCATGCTTCGTATAGGGGCGGAGCGCGATGAGTTGTGTGTTGTAGGTGATCAGGTTGGTTGTCCAACCTATGCTCAGGATATTGCAAAATCAATAATAGCTATCTTTCCGCATATATATCTCGAGAAAGATATACAGGGTATTTACAATTTTTGTGGGGATAAGCCCTGTAGTTGGAATGATTTTGCACAAGTAATTTTTAGTGAGGCAAAGTGTTTAGGAAATAGAATCCCAAATTCGGTCAAGTCAATTAATACCATTGACTATCCAACACCAGCAGTTCGTCCAACATACTCTGTGCTAGACTGCTCAAAAATTAATTCATATTTTGGGATAAATAATTCAGATTGGAAGCTTGGTGTTAAAAAGGTTGTCAAAAAAGTGATTATAATCTGAGTTATTTGTATTTAATGGAGAGTAAATGAATATATTGTCTTTAATAGGTCGTGAAACCGAGTTATTTAATGAAGATGTGCAAGCTAATTGTTTGGATATTGAAAAACTAGTAGAGGAGTCACGGTTTTTAGTAATTGGTGGCTCTGGCTCTATTGGCCAGGCAGTAACGCGAGAAATATTTAAGCGCGATCCAAAAGTACTCCATGTTGTGGATATCTCTGAAAACAATATGGTTGAACTTGTTCGCGATATTCGAAGCACAGTCGGCTATGGTTCTGGTGAATTTAAAACCTTTGCAGTTGATTGTGGCTCTGTCGAATTTAAGGCTCTTATGAAAGCCGAGGGCCCTTATGATTATGTGTTTAATTTATCAGCCTTGAAACATGTAAGAAGCGAGAAAGACCCTTATACGCTTATGCGTATGATTATGGTCAACGTATTTAATACGGTTAATACTTTGCGAACAGCAAAAGCAATGGGTGCTAAAAAATACTTTTGTGTTTCAACGGATAAGGCCGCAAATCCAGTGAACATGATGGGTGCCAGTAAGCGCATAATGGAAATGTTTTTAAAGCGTGAAAGTTTAACCCAAGAGATTTCTATGGCGCGTTTTGCAAATGTCGCCTTCTCTGATGGCTCTCTTCTTCATGGCTTCAATCAAAGGTTTACGAAAAAACAACCATTTTCCGCGCCAAATGATGTGCGTCGTTATTTTGTGACTCCTCAAGAATCAGGTGAGCTTTGTTTGTTATCTGGGCTGCTTGGTAATAACAGGGATATTTTCTTCCCAAAATTGAGTGAAAAATTACATTTGATTACTTTCTCTGAGATTGCTGTTCGGTATTTGAGGGCATGCGGTTATGAACCTTATGAATGTGAATCCGAAGATGAAGCTCGTAATATGGCAGAAGAACTAATAGCCAACAAGCAGTGGCCATGTTACTTCTTTAGCAGTGATACAACGGGTGAAAAAGACTTTGAAGAGTTCTTCACCGACAATGAAGATCTAGATATGGAACGCTTTCAAACTGTTGGCGTTATTAAAAATCAGCCTGATTTTGATGAGTCCAAGTTAGATAACTTCATGAACGGAATTGAAGCTCTGAGGGAAAAAGGTACTTGGACCAAAGATGATATTGTTAAATTGTATTTTGGACTCCTGCCAGAGTTTGCACATAAAGAGACCGGCAAATATCTAGATCAGAGGATGTGAGTATGGATCGTTTTTTTGATATTTTATTTTCTGGGATAGCGTTATTACTACTTTCTCCTTTGTTGGTGCCGATAGTAATAACACTAAGACTCACTGGCGAAGGCGAGGTGTTCTTTTTACAGGAGCGCATCGGTAAGTGCGGGGAAAAATTCAAGTTGTTTAAGTTCGCGACTATGCTAAAAAATAGCCCAAATATTGGTACAGGCACGGTTACCATGAGGGGTGATCCTAGAGTGCTTCCAGTAGGCAAATTTTTACGTAAAACGAAAATAAATGAGCTGCCACAGTTATTGAATATCTTTTTTGGTGATATGAGTGTTATAGGCCCAAGGCCTCTAACTACCCAAACATACCAGGCTTATTCAGAAAACACTCAGAGTCTTATAAAGCAAGTTCGACCAGGGCTCTCAGGGATAGGTTCAATTATATTTCGTGGTGAGGAAGAGATAATGCATGGGGCAACAGCCTCTGTTGATTTCTACGCGAATGTTATAGCTCCTTACAAGGGAGCACTTGAAGAGTGGTTTGTCTCGAATAAGAGCCTGTATATTTATTTTGTGGCGATTTTTGTTACAGCTTGGGCGGTTCTTATTCCAAGCACTAAAATAGCTTGGAGGGTTTTTAAGGATTTGCCCGAGCCACCGGCGGAGTTAAAGCAGGCACTGAATTTCACTAACTAACTGTTCTGACTATTTTAGCCATTCCTCTCTGACATCTGATAAATAGGATTATCAATTTTTAAAAAAATAAATAGACTTATGAAGCTGCTTTATGCAGCTTTTTTGTTTATAGGTTTTGTTTTTAAGGTTTTTATTGATAATAAGATATATATAATTAGTATTAATACTATGATTCAATTTAATAATCTTAATAAAGGAATACCTTATCTGCTTTTAAAAGATAAATATGATGAGGCAGTTGATGCAGGTCAAAAAGGTATTGAAGCTATTTCGATTTCTTCTTACAACAAGGAGCTTGGTGAGGTTGATTCGAGATACGTAAACCTTAAAATTATTACAAATAATGAATTTGTTTTTTTTAGTAATTATGAGTCTCCAAAAGCATTTGCTTTTAATACTCATAATCAAATAGCTGCATTAATATATTGGCCCAGCATTAATGTTCAAATTAGAATAAAGGCTAAAATTAAAAAAACAACAGATGAATTTAATCAAAACTATTTTTTTAATAGATCAGAGAAAAAAAATGCATTAGCTATCTCTTCTAATCAGTCAAAAATAATAGATTCTTTTGATACTGTTCAAGTGAACTTTAAGAAATCATTAAGAAATGATGATTTAAAAGAATGTCCAAAATATTGGGGAGGTTATTCCTTTACACCATATGAATTAGAATTTTGGGAAGGAAATGAATTTAGGTTAAATAAAAGAAATCTTTATATAAAAGATAATGCTAGTTGGAATCATTTTATTCTGGAGCCATAAATTTGTTTAAATAAGGTGTCTTTTGTTATAGAATCACATTTCATGAAAAATCTCACAATTAAAATCATTTTTAATTAACCAATTAAAACGGAAAATAATCATAGCTATAAATAAAAAAAATACGATCCCTATAAATCAAAAAATTAGAGCAGATAAGGTTATGCTCATTGGTCAAGAGGGAGAAAAGCACGGTTTAGTTAACTTTCAAAATGCTTTGGAACAAGCTCAACAATCCGAATTAGATCTTGTTCAAGTTTCACCATCTGGGTCAGATCCAATCGTATGCAAGCTTATGGACTATGGTAAGCATGTATTTGCTAAGAAAAAAAGCATTTCATCTTCAAAGGCAAAAGTTAAAAGAACATCTGTAAAGGAAATAAAATTTAGGCCTTCAACTGACATAGGTGATTACAATATTAAATTAAAAAAAATAAAAAGCTTTATTCTTGACGGAGATAAGACTAAAATAAGCGTCCGATTTAGAGGTAGAGAGATTCTTAATAGCAATCTAGGCCTTGAGCTTTTAACTAGACTTAAGGATGAGCTAATAGAAATAGCTCAAGTAGATCAAGAGCCATCACTTGAAGGCAGGCAGCTACTAATGGTTTTGTCGCCTCTAAAAAAGAATAAATAGTTAAATTTTAAGAGTAAAAAATGGGATATAAATTAAAAACACATTCTGGAGCAGCTAAGCGTTTTAAGAAAACAGGTTCATCTGTAAAAAGTAAAAGCGCTCATAGAAACCATATTCTTACTAAACAGTCTACAAAACGAAAAAGACATAACAGAGGGTTAAATAAACTTTCAGGCATCGTACTTAAGATGGCCTCTAAGCTAATTAATAGATAATATGCCAAGAGTAACAAAATCAGTAACAGCAAAAGCTAAGCATAAGAAAGTCTTAAGTGCCACAAAAGGCCATTATGGAGCCAGAAGCAGGCTTTATAAGACTGCAAAGCAGTCCAATATAAAAGCTCTTCAGTATGCCTTCAGAGACAGAAAAAATAGAAAAAGAGAATTTAGGGCATTATGGATTGCACGTATTAATGCAGGTTCAAGAGCACTAGGTGTATCATATTCAGTTCTTATAAATGGACTTTCTAAAAGTAATATATTGCTTGATAGAAAGATCCTTTCAGATCTTGCAATAAACGATGCTTCAACATTTGAGAAAATTGTTAAAACAGCTATAAATTAGTTTTAAAATGTCTAATTTAGACAATATAAATCCACCAAGTATCTCTAAGGAGCTTGGAAGTCTTCATCCCATAAACCAAACCAAAGACTACCTATTAAAACTTCTAGCTAATATTGGTTTTGAAGAAGTTCATGGGCCTGAAATTGAGACGGAAGAATTCAATTTTGATATGTTGAATATTAAAAAGTCTCATCCGGCCAGGCAAATGCATGATACATTTTATGCTGAAGGTAAGAAAAATGTTTTAAGAACCCATACTTCACCAGTCCAAATAAGAAGCATGCTTGAGAGTAAGCCACCAATAGCATTTACCTCAGCAGGTAAAGTTTATAGAAAGGATGATGACGCGACTCATCTTCCTATGTTTCACCAGGTAGAAGGAATTTATGTTGATGAGAATGTTACTTTCGCTAATTTAAAAGATCTAATACATCAAATTCTTTAT
>Ga0233395_1000483_pt1 | contig 20567 bp, 19 predicted proteins | sample 27DmetaG_FD_186029 | JGI IMG/M metagenome (GOLD analysis project Ga0233395, IMG submission 186029) | Seawater microbial communities from Monterey Bay, California, United States - 27D | ecosystem: Environmental > Aquatic > Marine > Coastal | place: USA: California | collected 2016-10-12 | reverse complement strand
CCGGCAGATTATATTGCAGAAGGGGTGGATCAAACTCGTGGATGGTTCTATACCCTCCACGCAATTGCAACACTTGTTTTTGATCAAAAAGCCTATAAAAATGTCGTTTCAAACGGATTGGTTTTAGATAAGGCAGGACAAAAAATGTCAAAGCGTCTTGGCAATGCTGTTGATCCTTTTAAAACCTTAGACCAATTCGGCCCTGACGCCACCCGCTGGTACATGATTTCAAATGCCAACCCTTGGGATAATCTAAAATTTGATATTGAAGGAATCGCTGAGGTACAACGCAAATTTTTTGGCACCCTCTACAATACTTTTTCCTTTTTTAGTCTTTATGCCAACATCGACGGTTTTGATCCTTCAACAGAAGCCCATATCCCTCTAGGGGAACGCACAGAATTAGATCAATGGATACTTTCAGAGCTTCACAGTCTCATACAATTTGTAGATGCGGCATACGAAGATTATGAACCGACAAAAGCCAGTAGAGCCATTTCAGATTTTGTACAGGAAAAACTGAGTAATTGGTATGTGCGCCTTTGTCGTCGTCGTTTTTGGAAAGGCGAATATGGTTTAGATAAAATAGCTGCTTATCAAACCCTGCACGAATGCTTACGAACTGTAGCACAGCTAGCCGCAGCAGTAGCTCCCTTTTATATGGATCGCTTGTACCAAGATTTAATGCCTGGCGAAAAGACTTCCGTTCACTTAACTGATTTTCCAAAAGTAAACGCTGATTTCATAAGACCAGAATTGGAAGTCCAAATCAATACCGCACGAGGATTAACTTCTCTAGCTTTGTCCTTGAGAAAAAAAGAACAAGTTAAAGTTCGCCAACCGCTGCAAAAGATGATTATCCCGGTAAAAAATACTGCTGAAAAGCAACGCATTGAGCGGGTTATAAAACAATTAAAAGGGGAGGTCAATGTAAAAGAAGTGGAGCTTTTGGATGATGCTAATGCCTTATTAGTAAAAGATATCCGTCCAAACTTTAAAGCCTTAGGCCCTCGTTTTGGGAGTGATTTAAAAATGATTGTACAATTAATCAATCAATTAAACTCTAAACAAATCTCAGAATTAGAAGAAAACGGGGAACTTGAGGTTAAACTCAATGAAAAAAATGTTATTTTAGAAAGTTCTGATGTAGAAGTCTATTTTAAAGACATCGAAGGATGGCAAGTAGCTCAAGGCTCAGGTTTAACAGTAGCGCTTGACATGACGATAAGTCCAGCATTGAAAAAAGAAGGGATCGCCAGAGAATTGGTCAATAGAATTCAAAACCATCGAAAAGATAGTGGGCTGGAAGTCACGGATAAAATTGATATTTTCCTAAAAAACGAACCTCAACTGGAAGCAGCGGTTTCTGAAAATGAAACGTATATTTTATCTGAAACCTTAGCTAAAAACCTACATTTTGAACCAAAGATAGAGAAGGGAAACCCTTTAGAGTTTGATAATATTAAAACTGAAATTCATATTAAAAAAATATTTTCATGAGCGAAAAAAGAAGATATACAGACGCCGAGCTCCAGGAGTTCAGAACGTTGATAGAAGAGAAAATTGAGAAAGCCATGGCCGATTTAGAGCTGTTGAAAAGCTCCTATATGAACGACGGAAATAATGGAACCGAAGATACGGCACCTACCTTCAAAGCTTTTGAAGAAGGCTCCGAAACCATGTCTAAAGAAGCCAATACCCAACTGGCAATACGTCAAGAAAAATTCATTCGAGATTTAAAAAATGCTTTGATTCGAATCGAAAACAAAACCTATGGAGTATGTCGGGTAACAGGAAAATTGATTAATAAGAAGCGTTTGTATTTAGTGCCACACGCTACCCTAAGTATTGATGCTAAAAACATGCAAAAATAAGATCAGCTCTACATCCTGAACACTAAAAAAACATATTTTAACCTGGTCTGGGCACTGGGAATCATCTTGGCCATTTTATTGTTGGATCAGGGGAGTAAAATCTATATAAAGCTCCACTATCCTTTATCGGGCTACGGTGTTCCTCCGATTGTTGATTGGGGATTTTTTAAATTGCTTTTTGTTGAAAATAAAGGGATGGCCATGGGTACAAAACTCAACGACTTCCTCCCTTTTATTACTGAAAAAACAGCAAAACTCATCCTCACAGTTTTTCGCATTATCGCAATTTTTGGACTGGGCTATTGGCTATGGGACACGATAAAAAAACAAAGTGGAGTTTTATTAAACTGGGCCTTGGCACTCATTTTTGCTGGAGCTTTAGGCAACATCATAGACTCTGTGTTTTATGGGGTTCTTTTTTCAGACAGTTATGGAAAAGTTGCTCAAATATTCCCCGATCAAGGATATGCCCCTCTGTTTTATGGTCATGTGGTGGATATGCTGCAATTCCCTTTAGTGGAATGGACCTGGCCTTCGTGGATGCCCTTGGTAGGTGGCGATAGCTTTTTATTTTTTCAATACATTTTTAATATTGCTGATACCGCAATAAGTACAGGAGTAGGGATTTTATTGATCTTCAACAAAAAAATCTTCCCAAACCCTAAAGATCAGAAAAGTCTATAATCCCTTCGGGATGGACACAATAATCCAACTTCATATCTTCAAGGCGCATGCCCTGAATTTGCTCTACTGGTAAAAAGAAAGATAATCCAACTTTGATGACCTCAGGCTTACAAGCGGCTAAAAAACTATCGTAAAATCCCTTCCCATATCCAATTCGATTCCCTACTTTATCATATCCTAACAAGGGGATAAAAACAACATCTAGTTGTTTGGGTTGTATTACAAGCCCTTGGTCAGGTTCGGGAATATCCCAGTCATTTTTTCGAATAACGGTACTATCAGTTAATAAAATATGTTCCAATTCAGTACCGCTTACTTTGGGTAAAATGACCTGCTTGTCTCTGCCTTGAAGGAGGGTAAGGATTAAGGTAGTGTCAATTTCAGCCTTGCTTTGGATGGGGAGAAACAGGTGAAAATATTCTAAATTCCAAATCGGCAATTGCAAACATTGATTTGCGATAGCAAAACTCTTTTCCTCGTGATCTTTGTCGCTTAGAGCCCTTCGCTTTTTTAAAAAAAGGACCCTCAATGCCGTTTTGGAAACTTCCGTATTCATGAAATGAGAAGACAATTTATTACAGACCCAAAGAAAATCAATATTTTCGTTTTGTGAAATCAGATGCCATCGAAATTCAAATAAAAAGCTTGCCCGAAGTCCCAGGGGTCTATCAGTATTTTGATAAAAAGGAGAACATCATTTATATTGGAAAGGCTAAAAACCTTAAAAAAAGGGTCGCTTCCTACTTTAATAAAGTTGTTGAGCATCACAAGACAAGGGTATTAGTCAAAAACATTTCCCGGATTGAACATGTCGTTGTAGATTCTGAGATGGACGCATTGCTCTTGGAAAATAATTTAATCAAAAAATACAAACCCAGGTACAACATCCTCCTTAAAGACGATAAGACCTATCCCTGGATTTGCATTAAAAACGAACCCTTCCCTAGAGTTTTTTTTACACGGCGGGTAATCAAAGACGGATCCGAATACTTTGGCCCTTTTACCAGTTTAAAAACGGTTCGGTCTTTGTTTGATTTAATCAAAGGCCTATACCCTCTGAGAAGTTGCAATTACGATTTAAGTAAAGAGAAAATAGCTGCAAAAAAATACAAGGTCTGCTTAGAATATCATATTGGAAACTGCTTAGCTCCCTGTGTGGATGCTCTAAGCCCAAAGAGTTACGACAATAACATTCATTCCATACGTCAAATTTTAAAAGGAAACTTTAAAGAAGCGCTAACCGCTTTTGACTTGCAAATGAACGCTTATGCGCAAGCAATGGAGTTTGAAAAAGCACAATGGATCAAAGAAAAAATGGAAGACTTAAAAAGCTTTCAAGCAAAATCTACCGTTGTCAACCCCAAAATCAGTCACGTAGATGTCTTCTCTGTTTTTTCGGACGAGAGTTATGGTTACATTAACTACCTTCAAGTTTCTTATGGGGCGATTGTTCGCTCTCACACTTTAGAAATAAAGAAAAAACTGGAAGAAAGTGACGCCATGCTCTTACAACTGGGGATTATAGAAATTCGGCAACTTTTTTCAAGTACTGCTACAACGGTTTTCTTATCAGAAAAAGTTTCTTTAGGTGAGGAATTAAAGGTCTTTGTCCCACAACAAGGCGACAAAAAAAAACTGGTGGACCTGTCACTTCGCAATGCCAAATATTTTAGGATGGAGCGTTTTAAACAGATGAGAATTGTGGATCCCGACAGTCATGTCAAACGCATTATGAATCAAATGAAATCCGACTTGCGTTTACCCGAAGCACCTGTTCATATTGAATGTTTTGACAATTCCAATATTCAAGGATCCAATCCCGTTGCCGCATGCGTAGTTTTTAAAAATGGAAAGCCCAGCAAAAAAGAATACCGTCATTACAACATTAAAACGGTGAGCGGACCCGATGATTTTGCCTCTATGGAAGAGGTGGTCTTTCGCCGCTACAAACGCCTTTTAGAGGAAGATGCACCGCTGCCCCAACTGATCGTAATCGATGGAGGAAAAGGACAGCTTTCTTCTGCAGTTAAGAGTTTAGACATTTTAGGTCTTAGAGGTAAAATTTCCATCTTGGGTATTGCCAAGCGTTTGGAAGAAATTTATTTCCCCAACGACAGCATCCCACTTTACTTAGATAAAAAATCGGAAAGCCTTAAGATTCTTCAACGGGCGAGAGATGAAGCCCACCGTTTTGGGATCAGCTTCCATCGGCAAAAACGAAGTAAAGGGAGTTTAAACTCAAAGTTAGACCGAATTCCAGGGATAGGTCCTGCAACACGAGACAAATTATTAGGAAGCTTAAAGTCCTTTAAACGGATTAATGAAGCCTCTGTTGAAGAGCTACAAAAAATTCTGGGGACCAAAAAAGGGCAAAAGATTTACCAACTCTTACACCCCTAATTTTATTTCGCAAATCTTCACTTCTTATTAGAGGAGATATACATAGTAGATTTAACACTTTTTAAATAAATTTTAAAAACACCCCAAGCGGGTTTTCTTATCTTTGTCCTATGATGACACGCTTTCTCTTGGTGCTTTTTTTAGGGATTTTTTCGGGTTTTGCCCAAATGGAAATACCGAATACCAATGGTGCTGAACAACCCTTTCAAGATGGGGAATGGTTTCAATTGCGACTGCATTACGGTCCATTTAACGCCAGTTATGCTACATTCTCATTAAATCGAGAGCTCCTTGGAGATAAAACCGTTTTTCACGCCAAAGGTTTTGGAGAAACTAAGGGGATTGCACGGTGGTTTTTTAAAGTGGAAGATTATTACGAAAGCTATTTTGACGAAAAGACGGGACAACCTTATAAATTTATTCGAGACATCAATGAGGGAGGCTACACCAAAAATGTGGAAATTGAGTTTGACCACGACAAGGCTACCGCACAAGTCAATGATAAGAAAAAAGGAGAAATCAAAAGCTTTCCCATCGAAAATGGGGTTCAAGATTTAATTTCTTCCTTCTATTATTTAAGGAATTTTTATCCTAAAGACCAAATTCAAGTCAATGGGAGTTTTGATATCAATATGTTTTTTGACAATGAAAACTATGTATTTAAACTCAAATACTTGGGAAAAGAAGTTATCAATTCCAAATTTGGAAAAATTGAGTGTATGAAATTTCGTCCCTTAGTACAATCCGGAAGAGTTTTTGAAGAAAAAGGAAGCGTTACCCTTTGGGTTTCTGACGATAAAAACCGTTTACCGATTCGATTACAAGCGAACATTCTTGTAGGCTCCATAAAGGCAGATCTAGAAAATTTTAAAAATTTAAAACATCCTTTCGAAATTGTCGTTGAATAATTATAAAAATTAGGGGATAACTTTTTCTTATCTCACTTACAAGAAAACAAATAAGTTCCGAAATTTGAATAAACTTTTACACCTCATGAAACGGATTGCATTACTTGCGCTAATCGTTCTATTGACCACCTGTGACCAAAGTCCTGAAGAAGACTCCTTCGAAACTGTTGCTGTAGAAGAAGTGCCTGCTCCCGATTTGTTTTATGGTATTGATTTGAATTCTTATGAAGTAGCGACCAAGAAAATCCGAAGGGGAGACACTTTTGGAAAAATATTAGAGGACAATGGGATTGATTATCCTGAGGTTTACAATATCCTTCAAGCCATAAAAGGAAAAGTAAGTATCCGTAAACTGACCATCGGGAAGCCTTACAGCCTTTTTTATTCCAAAGACAGCATTCACACCCCAGCTTATTTTGTGTATCATCCGGGTCCTCAATCTTACACGCGAATTCATTTACGCGACAGCCTCTACGGGGAAGAAGTACAAAAACCCGTTCGTCTAGTTGAGCTCGAAGCTTCGGGGATTATCGAAAGTTCTTTGTATGAAACCATGCAAAACAGTGGGATCAACGAATCCCTAACCTATTATCTTTCCGATGTATATGCCTGGACTGTGGACTTTTTCCGTTTACAAAAAGGCGATCGTTTTAAAGTGATTTATACCGAACGCTTTGTGGATGATTCGATCTCTATTGGGGTAGAATGCATTAAAGCGGCCTATTTCGAACACAAAGGAAAACCGCTTTACGCTTTTGAATACGTAAGCGATCCCGAAAAAGGCATCGTTGATTATTTTGACGATAATGCCAAAAGCTTAAGACGTGCTTTTTTACAAGGCCCCCTAAAGTTCAATCGGATTTCATCTCGTTATAATCTCAGAAGACGTATTGCGTATTATGGCAATCGAATTCGCCCGCACAAAGGAACCGACTTTGCTGCCGCTGTAGGAACATCTATTTTAGCCACTGCCAATGGGACTGTTTTAAAAGCGAGTTATACTAGAGGAAACGGTAACTATGTCACCATCAAACACAACAGCATCTATTCTACCCAATATTTGCATATGAAAAAGCACAATGTCCGTGTAGGTCAATTTGTAAAACAAGGAGACGTTATTGGTTGGGTAGGCATGACAGGAAACACTGCTGGACCCCATGTTTGTTATCGTTTTTGGAAAAATGGAAGACAAGTTGACCCCTTCAAGCAAAAACTCCCAGATGCCAAACCTATTTCCAAAGATTTAAAGGCTAAATTTGCGGCACATATTGTTCCTTATAAAACCAAATTAGATTGTATTGCTTTTGATGAATCAGAATCAGAAGCAGTTGTAAACAACTCGACACCCTATGCAGAAGACCCTTCCTGATATCCCTCCTAAGCTCTATAAAGCTTGGAAGGCTCTAGAAATTCATCAAAAGAAAATCGCACAAACCTCCATAAAGCAACATTTTAAAAACGATTCCGATCGTTTGGATTACAGTTGGCTTGAGTGGGAGGATTTTATTGTAGATGTTTCAAAAAATCGCCTCGATAAAACGGGTTTCGATCTCTTAATCGAACTCGCCAAAGAAGCTCGTCTTAAAGAGGCTATTGAAGCACAATTTACAGGCGCTAAGATTAATGCAACCGAAGGTCGCGCTGTTTTACATACGGCACTTAGGAGTATAAAAAACGATCCCGTCCAAGTAGAGGGTGAAAACATCATTCCCGAAATTAAAGCCGTTCAAAAAAAGATGTATGCTTTTTGCGAGGAAGTGATCTCGGGAACGTGGAAAGGATATTCAGGTGAGGCCATTACTCATGTTGTGAATATTGGTATCGGAGGTTCAGACCTTGGGCCGGCGATGGTTGTTGAAGCTTTAGCACACTATGAAAATCATTTAGACGTTCGCTTTGTTTCCAATGTAGAAGGAGATCATCACGAAGAGGTTCTCAAGGGCTTAAATCCAGAAACTACACTTTTTGTAATTGTTTCCAAAACCTTTACTACTCAGGAAACACTAAGTAATTCTACTAGTATTCGTTCTTGGTTTTTAAACCAAGCTCCAGAAACCGCCGTTGCAAAACATTTTGTGGCTGTTTCAACCAATACGGAAAAAACAGCCGCTTTTGGCATTACGCCTGAAAATACCTTCCCTATGAAAGACTGGGTGGGTGGTCGGTTTTCCCTTTGGAGTTCCGTAGGATTAAGCATTTGTCTAGCTGTAGGACCCACTCATTTTCAAAGCCTGCTGGATGGAGCGGGAAAAATGGATCTTCATTTTAGAGAAAGTCCTTTTGAAAAAAATATTCCCATTGTCCTCGCTTTATTAAGTGTCTGGTACAACAACTTTTGGAATGCTGAAAGTGAGGCATTAATCCCCTATACTCAATATCTAAGAAATCTTCCTGCCTATTTGCAACAAGGGATCATGGAAAGTAATGGGAAAAGTGTAGGACGAGATGGTAAACCCGTGGATTATCAAACAGGATCCTTGATTTGGGGTGCTTCTGGAACCAATGCACAGCATGCTTTTTTCCAATTGATTCATCAAGGGACCAAGCTCATACCCGCAGATTTTATCGGATTCAAAAAATCCCTAAAAGGCAATCAAGAGCATCAAGATAAATTACTCTCCAATTTTATCGCTCAAACCGAAGCCTTAATGAATGGAAAAACAGAAGAAGAAGTAAAAGAAGAACTCCAAGCTAGCGGATTTGATTCCTCGCAACAAGAGCAACTCGCTCCTTTTAAAGTTTTTGAAGGAAATAAACCAACGAATACCCTTCTAATCGATCAGCTAAGTCCATCATCTTTAGGCGCTTTGATTGCTCTTTATGAACATAAAATCTATGTCCAAGGCGTGCTTTGGAACATTTACAGCTATGACCAATGGGGTGTTGAACTTGGAAAACAATTGGCTAATAAAATCCTGGAAGATATTACAGGGAAAGCGGAACATGGACACGATCCTTCTACCGTTAAATTATTGAATTCGCTTAAAAGTTAATTTTTTCAATTACTACTCAAAGAGGATTCCTCAAACTTTAAATCTTTTATTTTTAATTGCAAAGTCACCGCACCCTTGAATTCATTTTCTTCCAAACTGTATAAAACTGAGAAGGATTTGCGTTTTTTTAATTCTGGGAAGTAGTACCCCAGACCAAAACCGATGCCTGAAAAGCGAGTTCCGTTGGAATCAATCACATCCAATTTTAAGTGGTTTTTATCTGCTCCAACCAAACGACTTCCTCCTCCCTCTTTACACTGATGGGTAGCAAAAACAGGGCGCATATTTTTAGGTCCGAAAGGAGCCATTTGTCTTAAAATCCTATACAGTTTTGGGGTGAGATCACTAAACGATAGCTCCAAATCGTAAGTGACGGCAGGGGCTCGTTGTTCAGGGAGTAGATTTTGTTGTACATAGGTTTCAAAAGCGGCTTTGAATACCTCCAATTGTACTTCATTTAAAGTTAAGCCTGCAGCGTATTTATGTCCTCCAAACTGAATCAAGTGTTCCTTACACGCGTCCAGTGCTTTGTAAACATCAAAGCCAGAGACAGAACGAACCGAACCTGCAAGGGCTCCTTCAGATTGGGTTAACACCACTGTAGGGCGATAATAGTGTTCGATAAGTCGAGAAGCTACAATTCCAATTACCCCTTTATGCCAAGAAGGATGATACACTACCGTACTGCTGTTTAAAGTTTCCTCTTGTAATTCAATTTGTTGCAGCGCTTCTTTTGTTATTCGCTCGTCGGTACTTTTGCGTTCGGTATTAAAAAACTCAATGGAGCGTGCAATAGGAAGTGCCACTTCCTGATCTTTGGCCATCAAAAGTTCTACCGCATTTAAGCCTTGATCCATTCGCCCAGCAGCATTTATTCGGGGAGCGATTACAAAAACCAAATCGGTGACCAGCAGAGGTTTTTTTAACTCTTTAGTAAAAAACTGAAGTCCAACTCTTGACTGCTCTTGAAACTGTGCGAGCCCTAAATACGTCAAGGTTCTGTTTTCTCCCTCAATAGGAACGATATCGGCTGCTATGGCCGTAGCAACTAAATCTAAATAAATGACTAATTCCGCTTCTGGAAGTGCTAATTTTCTTTGAAGCGCCTGTATTAATTTAAAACCAATCCCACATCCACACAACTCTTTAAAGGGATAGGAACAATCTTCCCTTTTAGGGTCTAACACTGCCACAGCTTTTGGAATCGTTTTTCCTGGCAAATGATGATCGCAAATAATAAAATCAATTCCTAAAGTTTGTGCATATTCGACTTTATCCAAGGCTTTGATTCCACAATCTAAAGCGATAATCAAGGTAATCCCATCCTCTTTAGCACAATCTATACCCTTTTGGGAAATTCCATAACCTTCGGTGTAACGGTCGGGAATATAGGGTTTTATGTGAGTACTTTTATCTTTTAAATAAGAAGCTACTAGAGCAACTGCCGTCGTTCCGTCTACATCATAATCACCAAAGACCATAACCCGCTCTCCATCTTCAATCGCACGAACGATTCTAGACACAGCGACTTCCATATCTTGCATTAAAAAAGGGTCCTGTAGCAGCGACCATTCGGGTCTAAAATAATACTTTGCACTCTCAAAATCTTCTATGCCCCTTTGCAGTAAAAGCTGTGCTATGGGGAAGGGTACAGTCAAACTTTCAGCCAGTGCTGCAGCTTTTTCGGGAGGAGGATGGATCACTTTTTTCCACTGCATTGGTTTAAATTTTTATGCCTTCTACTATAATAACAAATTCCCCCTTAGGGCTTTTTTGACTAAAAAAGTCAAAAGCCTCTTCTAGGGTTCCCCTAAAAGTGCTTTCGTAAAGTTTTGAAAGTTCTCGAACGATTGCAATTTTACGTTGCGCTCCAAAAATAGGAATCATCTGTTCTAACAATTTTATCAACTTGTGAGGAGATTCATAAAAAACCAATGTGTTCTGTGCTTTTGCCATGGCTTCTAAACGACTTAATCGCCCCTTTTTTGGAGGTAAAAAACCTTCAAAATTGAAACGGTCGCAGGGTATCCCACTTTGAACGAGAGCTGGAATTAAAGCTGTAGGTCCAGGTAAACAATGGATCTCAACTCCTGCTTCTACAGCAGCCCGGACAATCAGGAAACCTGGATCAGAAATTCCAGGAGTTCCCGCATCAGAGATTAACGCCAGACTTCTTCCTGCTTGAAGTTGTGCAATTATTTTAGAAACTTTTTGATGTTCGTTATGCATATGAAAACTCTCCAAAGGGGTCGCTATATCATAATGTTTTAAAAGTTTACTACTCACTCTAGTATCTTCAGCTAAGACAACATCTACTTCTTTGAGTAAGCGTATGGCCCTAAAGGTCATGTCTTCTAAATTGCCGATAGGCGTTGGGATCAAATAGATCACAGTAATAGGTTTAATTAATTCATTTCCTAAAAGAACCCTTAGGTCTCAAAGTTTTTTTGCAGTGTGTTTAAAAAGCGTTCGACAACTTCTTCCTTCCCAGTCCAATTGTCATATTCTGTTTTGACATGTGCTTCTATAAAAAGAAATACTTCTTCCCAAGTTTCGTAGGTTATTACTTGAGCTAAAACGCGTTCATAAGTTTTTGAATCTTCCTCAAAGAGGTGTTTTATAAATGCGAGTCGATCGTTGAGATCGATGCTCAACGTTTTTGCAAAATGATCATTGATGTTTTTGCGTTCTTCCGCTTTTTGAAATTGAGACTCGTTAGATTCGATGCGCTCTTCTTTATCCTTGGGAACAAAAGTAGGCATGTCTTCGATGGTCTCAAAAAGCTTTTCATAGGTTTCAGGCTCCGGCATTTCAGTAACCATATTTTTTATGGTTTCCATCATAGGTGCTACCTCCATATTTTCCTCTTTGCTCCTTTCTTTTTTCGATTCGCCAGTTAAGGATTCGATTACTTCGTTTAGTTGAGCCTGTTGTCGTTTCCACTGGTCATTATTGACCGTTTCTTCCTCTAAAAGCATTTTTTGGACAATAGATAGCTCATAGAGTTTTTGTATGGCTTCATGAGTTTTTTCCTCATCCCACTGCGCTTCTTGATTCAATACTTTTTTAGCCCACTCGAGTAGTGCAATTTTTATTTTTTCAGTCATCGATTTTCAAGCTTCAACCCGTTCGATTTTAATACCTTTGTTAAGTAAAGTTTTAGACCATGTCAAACTTTCAAGCTGAAAATTACAAAATGTTTTTAGAAAATTCTGTAAACGCAAAGGAACAATTTGGATGGATCGAAGTAATCTGTGGTTCGATGTTTTCTGGGAAAACGGAAGAGTTGATCCGCCGGCTGCGCCGTGCACAATTTGCTAAACAAAAGATTGAGATTTTTAAACCCGCCGTTGACATTCGCTTTGACGACGCTTTGGTTACTTCACATGACCAAAATCAAATCCCTTCCACTCCTGTACCAGCAGCTGCAAACATTCCTATTTTAGCAGATGGCTGTGATGTGGTTGGAATTGATGAAGCTCAATTTTTTGATGACGAAATAGTTCAAGTTTGTAATGATTTGGCTAACCGGGGGGTTCGTGTGATTGTTGCTGGATTGGATATGGATTATCAAGGGAAGCCTTTTGGTCCCATGCCCGCACTAATGGCTACAGCAGAATATGTTACGAAAGTGCACGCCATTTGTACGCGAACTGGAAACTTAGCAAACCATAGTTATCGCACCTCTGCAAATAAATCTTTAGTTCATCTTGGAGAAAAAGAGAGTTATGAGCCTCTTTCAAGAGCAGCCTTTTTTAAAGCCATGAAAAAAGAGAAAAAGAATAAAAAAAAGAAAGATACTTAAGCTTTGAATACGCTTCGCCTTCACCTTTCTCATTTAGACCACAATTATAAAGTGATTCGTTCCCTTATGAATCCCAACACAGAATTTATTGCTGTAGTAAAAGCTAATGCTTATGGCAGTAATGCTGTAGTAATCGCAAAACAACTTGAAAAACTGGGAGTCAATGCGCTAGCTGTAGCCTATGCGCAGGAAGGAAAGATTCTTAGGACAGCAGGAATTAAAATTCCCATCCTCGTTTTTTATCCACAAATAGAAGGATTAAGTACCCTTCTAGAGTTTGGCTTAGAACCCTGTCTCTACAGTGCAAATCTTTTGATTGCATTTCGTTCGCTTCTAGAGAAACGGCAACAGGATTCTTATTCGGTGCATATAAAATACAATACAGGCTTAAATCGGGTGGGTTTTACTCAAGAGCAAACCCCTTGGCTTTTAGAACAACTACAAGAATCTCCTTTCCATTTAAAAAGCGTGTACTCTCACCTTGCCGCTTCCGAAGTTGATAAAGATGATCCGTTGAGTAAAAAGCAAATTCAAGCGTTCTTATCTTTGAAAAAACAATACGAACTCGGGCTAAATGAAAAACCCAAATTTCATTTGCTAAACAGTTCGGGATTGTTTAACTACCCCGAATATCAATTTGATGCTGTTCGCTGTGGAATTGCCCTTCACGGTTATGCTAACAAAAAAATGTGGGATCAAAAGCTAAAACCATTCGCGAGTTTGACTTCAAAAATTTGCCAAATTCACCAAGTTAAAAAAGGGGATTTTGTAGGTTATAATCATGGATGGAAAGCCCCCAAAGAAGCAACTATTGCGTGCCTTCCTATAGGTCATGCCGACGGTATCGGCAGGCATTTTGGCCATGGAAAAGCACAAGTAAGTATTGGAAATAAAAAAGCGCCTACCGTAGGGAATATCTGTATGGATATGCTGATGGTTGACATCAGTGGCATTAAATGTAAAGAGGGAGATGAAGTCGTTTTTTTTGATAAGTCTGCTACCGCAAATCTATTTGCAAAAGGAGCCGCTACGATAAGTTATGAGGTTTTGACTAGTCTTGGCAATAGAATTGAACGTATTATTGAGCCCTAAACTGTTATAAATATAACGAAGTCCAGTATTTTGATATATATCTGGAATGGATTTGCAACACTTGTATTTAGTACTATTTTTACAAAAAATTTAAACAATGAAAATAGCCGTAGTAGGTGCAACAGGAATGGTTGGAAACGTTATGTTAGCCGTGTTAGCAGAAAGAAAACTTCCTATTAGTGAGTTACTGTTAGTAGCTTCACCAAGATCTGTTGGGAAACAAATTTCTTTTGAAGGGAAAAATCATACCGTTGTAGGTCTTGAAACCGCAGTAGCCACTCGCCCTGATATTGCCCTTTTTTCAGCTGGAGGGGCTACTTCTTTGGAATGGGCACCAAAATTTGCTGCTGTTGGAACCACAGTTATCGATAATTCTTCCGCTTGGAGGATGGATCCCAACAAAAAACTTATTGTTCCCGAAATCAATGCCAATCAACTCAGCACTACTGATAAAATCATTGCCAATCCAAATTGTTCTACCATTCAAATGGTGATGGCACTGGCTCCTTTGCACAAGGCATATCGTATCAAACGAATTGTAATTTCTACCTATCAATCCATTACGGGTACTGGTGTTAAAGCAGTTGAACAACTTAAAAACGAACGGGAGGGTAAAGCTGGAGAAATGGCTTATCCTCACCCGATACATAAGAATGCGCTGCCTCAATGTGATGTTTTCTTAGAAAATGACTATACCAAAGAGGAAATGAAGCTGGTCAATGAAACTCATAAAATTCTTGGAGATGCCTCTATAGGAATAACTGCTACGGCTATAAGAATTCCCGTAGTTGGGGGTCATAGCGAATCCATTAATTTAGAGTTTGAAAAACCTTATGTGATCGCTGAACTCCGCGAATTGTTAGAACAAACCCCTGGAGTAATAGTAAAAGATAAGCCCGCATCAAATGAATATCCCATGCCCATAGATGCTGAGGGTAAGGATGCTGTTTTTGTAGGCCGTATGAGAAGGGACCCTTCAATTGAAAACGGCCTTAACCTTTGGATTGTCTCTGATAACCTTAGAAAAGGAGCCGCTACCAATACCGTTCAGATTGGTGAATACCTCATCGAACACAATTTAGTTTGATCGGAGGGGAACAATAAAAGTATTATCGCTGTAATTTTTAAGCGGTTACATCAAAAAAATTTATAAATTTGCCGCTCAATTGATGAGCAATGGAAGTGTTAAAGGAATTTACTCTCCCTTTTGTGGGACTGAAAGACGGAAAACACAAATTTAAATTTTCAATTGAAAACACGTTCTTTGAGCATTTTGAGTTTAATGATTTTAACGAAGCAAACCTAGAGGGGCGGTTGATTTTAGATAAAAAACCTAACTTTTTAGAGCTTCATTTTGACGTCCAAGGGAAAGTAAGTCTTTCCTGTGATGTAACTACAGAATGGTTTGATCATGACATGAATACCCAATTCGATTTAATTGTAAAATTTGGTGTTCCTCCAGAAAATCCTTCTGATGAAATCCAGATTCTTCCAGAAGGGAGTTACCAAATCAATGTAGGACAGCAATTCTATGAAATGATTGTGCTTTCTCTTCCACTTAAGCGGGTACATCCTGGAATTGAAGACGGGACATTAAAAAGTGACATCTTAAATAAACTCAAAGCTTTAGAACCAAAAGAAGAAAAGTTAAACGGGCAAGAAGACCCGCGTTGGAATAAATTAAAAGACCTCTTGTAGAGACCAAAAATAAAAATTATGGCACATCCTAAAAGGAAAATTTCCAAAACGAGAAGAGATAAAAGACGGACGCATTACAAGGCTGCGGACCAACAAATTGCTACTTGTTCAAAAACAGGCGAAGCACACTTATATCATCGCGCCCACTGGCACGAAGGAAAACTTTACTACAGAGGTAAAGTCCTAGTTGATGCTACTGAAAGCGCAGAGGCTTAATCAGAAAATTTATCAGAATTGGCTTCCCCTTCACAGGGGAAGCTTTTTTATTCTGATAATTTTGATTAGACTAAAAAACCATTATCTTCACTTATAATTAAGCTTTTAAAAGCTGAGATTTAAATGAATCTAGAGGAACAAAAAATACTCAAAGCAGCCATAACCGCTGTTGGAGGATTTACACCCGAAACGATTTTATCTAACCATGAATTAGAAGAAATGGTGGAGACTAATGATGAGTGGATACGGACTAGAACAGGAATTCAAGAAAGGCGAATTCTCTCAGAAAAAGGAAAAGCTACGTCTTATTTAGCCATTGAGGCTGCCAATAATTTAATCGCAAAAAAAGAGCTTGATCCTAAAACCATTGACTTGGTTTTGGTCGCTACCATTACTCCCGATTATCATGTTGCTGCTACCGCAGCCTATGTTGCTTCAAGTATTGGTGCCACCAATGCATTTGCCTATGATTTAAATGCTGCCTGTTCTGGATTCTTATACGGGATGAGTGTTTCAGCAGCCTACATCAATTCTGGGCGTTACAAAAAAGTGCTCCTTATCGGTGCCGATAAAATGTCATCTATTGTAGATTATACAGACCGAACCACTTGCATCATTTTTGGAGATGGTGGGGGAGCCGTTTTATTTGAACCCAGCGAAAACCAATACGGCTGGGAAGATGAATACTTTAGAAGTAATGGCTCTGATCGTATGTCACTCATAATCAAAGCAGGAGGATCTATGAATCCTACAAATCAAAAAACCTTAGATAAAGGTTGGCAACACATCGAACAAGACGGAAAAACGGTCTTTAAATATGCTGTGACCGAAATGAGTGAAGTTACAGATCAAATAATGAAACGAAATAAACTAGATTATAAAACGCTTGACTATCTTGTTCCACACCAAGCAAACAAAAGAATCATTGACGCTACTGCCAAGCGCTTAAGTTTGAGCAGTGAAAAAGTGTTGAGCAATATTGAATATTACGGAAATACAACAGCGGCTACATTGCCGCTTTTACTAAATGATAACGAAGCTAAATTTAAAAAAGGAGATAAACTCGTCTTCACTGCTTTTGGTGGTGGATTTACATGGGGTGCAGCACATCTTACCTGGGCCTATTAAAAATAAAATTTATGGATATTAAAGACATTCAAAATCTAATCAAATTTGTCGCTAAATCAGGTGCTCAAGAAGTCAAACTTGAAATGGAGGACGTAAAAATTACAATCAAAACAGGAGCAGACCCTGTTAAAATTGAAACAGGAGGAGTGGTACAGCAATTACAAGCTGTTCCTGTACCTGCTACTCCTATCCCCTCAGTCGCCCCTGCTGCTGTTCCTCAAGAAGCCCCCAGGGCTGAGGAAAAAACAGCTTCAGACGAAGAGCATCTAATCACGATCAAATCACCTATCATTGGAACCTTTTACCGAAAAGCTGCACCAGATAAGCCCGCTTTTGTTGAAGTAGGTGATACCATAAAAGAAGGAGATGTTTTATGTGTTATTGAAGCGATGAAACTCTTCAATGAAATTGAATCTGAAGTGAGCGGAACCATTGTTAAAATTTTAGTGGATGACGCTTCTCCTGTTGAATTTGATCAACCCTTATTTGTTATCAATCCATCCTAACATTTAATTATGTTCAATAAAATCTTAATAGCAAATCGTGGCGAGATCGCCATGAGGATTATACGCACCTGCAAAGAAATGGGGATCAAAACTGTTGCTGTATATTCAAAAGCAGACGCTGACAGTCTCCATGTTCGCTTTGCTGACGAAGCCGTTTGTATAGGTCCTGCTCCTAGCAATGAGTCTTATTTGAAAATGTCCAATATCATAGCTGCTGCTGAAATTACAAATGCAGACGCAATTCACCCAGGTTACGGATTTTTATCAGAGAATGCCAAATTCTCTAAAATTTGTCACGAACACGAGATTAAATTTATTGGTGCTTCCCCATCCATGATAAACAAAATGGGAGATAAAGCCTCAGCAAAAGCAACCATGCAAGCTGCAGGAGTTCCTACGATTCCAGGTTCTGAAGGGCTTATTGAAAGCTTTGAAGATGCAGAAAAATTGGCATTAGAGGTAGGCTATCCCGTCATGCTTAAAGCCACTGCTGGTGGAGGGGGAAAAGGAATGCGCGCTGTATGGAAAGCAGAAGATTTAGAAAAAGCGTGGAATAGTGCTAGACAAGAAGCAGCTGCCGCTTTTGGAAATGACGGTATGTATATGGAAAAACTGATCGAAGAACCACGACATATCGAAATTCAAGTGGTGGGTGACTCCTCAGGGAAAGCTTGTCATCTCTCAGAAAGAGATTGCTCCATTCAACGACGCCATCAAAAACTAACCGAAGAAACTCCTTCGCCATTTATGACCCCCGCCCTACGTAAAAAAATGGGGGAAGCTGCCGTTAAGGCAACAGAGTTTATCAAATACGAAGGTGCTGGAACTATAGAGTTTTTAGTAGATAAGCACAAAAACTTCTACTTTATGGAAATGAATACGCGTATCCAAGTAGAACACCCAATTACAGAACAAGTCATTGATTTCGATTTGATTTGTGAGCAAATCAAAGTTGCTGCAGGAGAAGAAATTTCTGGGAAAAATTATTTCCCTAAGTTACATTCTATAGAATGCCGAATCAATGCTGAAGATCCGTACAATGATTTTAGACCTAGTCCAGGCGTCATTTCAACCATGCATTTCCCCGGGGGACATGGAGTACGCCTAGACACTCATGTTTATAGTGGTTACATTATTCCTCCACATTACGATTCCATGATTGCCAAACTCATCACAACGGCTCAAACACGAGAAGGGGCTATAAGTAAAATGAGACGCGCTCTTGAAGAATTTATAATTGAAGGCGTAAAAACAACTATACCTTTCCATCTTAAGTTGATGAATGATCCAGCATACATCGCTGGAGACTATACAACTAAATTTATGGAAAGTTTTTCGATGGATGAATAATCCCTAAAGTTTAAATTCCCAATAGCCTACATCAATCCATTGGTTAAATTTAAAACCAACTTCTTCCAGTTGCCTACCTTTTTAAAGCCTAATTTTTCGTGAAACGAAATACTTTGCGCATTGGGAAGTGCAATACCCGCTAAAACAGAATGAAAGGCTTCTTCTTTTAGGGCTTGGATTAAATGTTTATATAATTGTAAACCTATTTCCCTTCTTTGGTGTTTTGGTGCGACATAAACACTACTTTCCACTGTATAACGATATGCGGATCTAGGTTTCCATTGAGAAGGGTAGGCGTAAGCTACAATTTATTTCTCTTCTTCAAACACCCACCACAACATTTTTCCACTAGAGTTTATTCGACCTTCGATCGTTTGTTGGTCAAGAGTTTCTTCTTCAAAAGTAATTGTCGAATTTAAAATATAATGGTTGTAAATTTCCGTAATGGCTTTAGCGTCAGCAGTTGTAGCTTGTCTGATCATTATGATTTTATCCTATTAGCCTTTGATTTTATTTTTTACATTTTCAGGTAGGACCTTATACCCCATATTAAATAATGTAAAGCCAAAAACATCGGCATATTGTTCTATCCTTTTTGAAACAGGAGTTCCAGCACCATGTCCTGCTTTGGTTTCAATCCGAATTAAAACTGGATTATCGCCTTGGTGTTTGTCCTGAAGTTCTGCAGCAAACTTGAATGAATGAGCAGGAACCACTCGATCGTCATGATCCCCAGTTGTCACCAAAGTTGCAGGATAAATTGTTCCTTTTCGGACATTGTGTAACGGAGAATAGCCCTTAAGGTATTCAAATATTTCTTTTGAATCCTCTGAGGTTCCATAATCGTAAGCCCAACCCGCGCCTGCAGTAAATTTGTGATAGCGCAACATGTCCAAAACACCTACCGCAGGTAGTGCTACTTTCACGAGTTCAGGACGTTGGGTCATCGTAGCGCCAACTAATAATCCTCCGTTAGAACCGCCACGTATTGCGAGGTACTCGGGACTGGTAACTTGATTTTTAATTAAATATTCCGCAGCGGCAATAAAATCATCAAAAACATTTTGTTTTTGCTTTTTGGTTCCTGCTTGATGCCAGTCTTTACCATACTCTCCGCCACCTCTTAGATTGGGTACTGCATAAACCCCTCCTTGTTCCATCCACACAGCATTGGCAATACTAAACGATGGACGGATACTAATATTGAAGCCTCCATAGCCGTAGAGTATCGTTGGGTTTTTACCGTTGTATACTACATCCTTTTTTCTTGTAATAATCATAGGAACTTTAGTGCCATCAGCAGAACTATAAAACACCTGTTCAGAAACATAAGCTTCGGGGTCAAAGTCTATACCGGGCTTCCAATACATTTTTGAGCTTTTCATTTTTGGGTTGTAAGAATAAATTACCCCTGGGGAGTGATAATTTGTAAAGCTATAATACAAAGTTTCTTCTTCCTTTTTGCCATACCATCCCGATGCGGTTCCTAAACCTGGAAGTTGTATTTCTCCCATATTATTTCCTTCTGCGTCGTATTGAATCACCTTTGTAAGGATGTCGACAATATAGCGGGCAAAAAAATACCCTCCTCCACTACTAGGAGAAAGCACGTGTTCTGTTTCAGGTATAAAGTCTTTCCAGTTGGCCTCCTGTGGGTTTTTGGCATTAACCCGTACTACTTTTTGATTGGGTGCATTACTGTTTGAAACAATATATAAATTATCCTCTAGTGCATCTAATAAATAACTATCTGAACTGAAGTCTTCATCAACTGTAAGAATTGGACTTCCTTTTCTACTTAGATCTTTTAAAAAACTGATATTCCCAGAGGTCGTTTTAGCCGCAGTAATAAAAAGGTACTTTCCGTCTTCTGTTAATGAAGCGCCCACATAACGGTGTTTTTGATTTTTAAC
>Ga0233395_1000480_pt1 | contig 20611 bp, 30 predicted proteins | sample 27DmetaG_FD_186029 | JGI IMG/M metagenome (GOLD analysis project Ga0233395, IMG submission 186029) | Seawater microbial communities from Monterey Bay, California, United States - 27D | ecosystem: Environmental > Aquatic > Marine > Coastal | place: USA: California | collected 2016-10-12 | reverse complement strand
CACAATAGCTGTAGATGGCATGAATGATCCTGGGAATTTAGGAACGATCATTAGATTATGCGACTGGTTTGGAGTAAATGAATTGATTTGTAGTTCCAAAACGGTTGATTGTTATAATTCTAAAGTAGTTCAAGCGACTATGGGTTCTTTAGTTCGGGTGCAATGCCGTTATGAAAAAGATTTTGCTTCCTATTTGAAGTCTTTAGGAAAACCAATTTTCGGAGCCGATGGAAATGGAAGTTCTATATATCAATCTTCACTTGTTTCGAAAGCGACCTACATTTTTGGAAATGAATCCCATGGATTATCAAAAGAAGTGGAAGAGATCTTGACCCATAAAATTTCGATCCCGAACTACAGAACAGGAAGAGGTGCAGAAAGTTTGAATGTAGCTTCAGCTGCAGCAATTTTTTTAAGCGAACTCTTTAGAGGGTCCTAATTACTCAAACGTTATGATTAAAGAGACACCCCGACTAAACATGTTGACTATGTTTCCTGTCCAAGGACTTCCTTCAGCTGCGTCAGGGATTAATTCATTTTGAAAGGAAAAAGCGCCACGAAGGGAAGGAGAAAATTTGAAGTAATATAAATAGAATTCAAAACCCAAGCCCAGTTCATAATTTAAATTTTGTGAAGTTGTTCTAAAAACGTTGCTAGCATTATCATCAGAATTGTTTTCATTGCTAGAAAGATTAAAATCTGTAGAAATACCAACCAAAACAAAAGGCCTTAAATTATTGATTCTTTTAGCATTTATCTTGACATAGAAAGGAAGGTGGACGTAGGTTGATTTAATTTCTCTTAATCGATCATACTCTTTTTCAAATTCTGGAAATTCAGGATAGTTTAGCTCTCTCTGATTATAATACAATCCTGGTTCAAAGCGCAAATTAAAGTAATCATTGATTCTCAAATCTCCAATAAGTCCAACATTAAATCCTTTTTTTTGAACAACAGCAATGTCCTTATACATTAGTTCTTTGTAATAGGGGTCGATATATTCAAATTTAAAATCGTACTGATTTAAACCTAAAAAATACCCGTAATGGACGATGCGTTTATCAAAATTAGGCAAATTGATGATGCGTTCACGAACTGTAGGATATTGCGCATTGATGCTATTTACCATAAAGCAAAAAAGCAGGATCTGAAGGAATGATTTTATATTAAGGTTTTTTTGCAAAATAAATTGAAGAAACCCCTAAGGTTTGCGGGAAATCCTCCACTTGTATAAACCCATTTTTTCTTAAAATATTGTTGAAAGCTTCTCCACAGGGAAATGCAGCCGCAGATTCAGATAAATATTGATAAGCAGAGCGATCTTTAGACAAGATTTTACCTACCAACGGCATGATGTTTTGAGTATAAAGGGTATAAAAGCCTTTTAAAAAAACGTTTTTAGGAACAGCAGTTTCTAAAATGACCAAAGTACCTTTTGGTTTTAAAACCCTAAGAATTTCATGTAATCCTTTGTCAAGATTTTCAAAATTACGGACACCAAATGCGATCGTTACTGCATCAAAACAAGCATCATCAAAATGCAAAGCTTCAGAATCACCCAATTGCATATCTATCCGCTTATGCAGCTTTTTTTCAGCTACTTTTTGTTTTCCTAGAGCTAACATCCCCGGTGAAATATCTAACCCAATAATTTTTTGAGTTTCAAGTCGGGCGAGTTCAATAACCAAATCACCAGTACCTGTAGCAATATCCAAGATGTTATCGTGTTTGTGCTTTTTAATTAATTGAACGACTCTCTTTCTCCACAAAACATCTATTCCTATTGTAATAATTCTATTGAGGATATCATATCTTTTAGAAATCCCATCAAACATTTTGGTTACTTGCTTTTTTTTCGTTTCGGGATTGTTTTGAACGGGTTTTATCATCTTTTTCATAAAGGCGGTAAATATAGTAATTTGGGATCCATGTTCTCTAGGTTTTTGAGCAAGGAAGATGAATATTCGTATATTTAACCCGTATTTCGATACATACTTATGAAAATAATTATAGCAGGGGGGGGTGAAGTAGGATTCCATTTGGCTAAACTCCTTTCGTATGAGTCGCTCGATATTACATTAATAGACACTGATAAAGAGCGTTTGCTTTATGCAGAATCTCACTTAGATATCCGTGCGCTTCATGGGGACGCTATGTCTCTTTCGCTTATGAAAGAAGCTCAGGTATCGAACTCCGATCTATTTATTGCTGTAACTGCAGAAGAATCAATTAACATTACAATTTGTGCTTTGGCAAAACAGTTGGGGAGTAAAAGAACTATTGCCCGAATATCCAATATAGAACTAATAAAGGCTCAAGATTCGATTAGTTTTCAAAATATTGGGGTAGATGAACTAATTTCTCCAGAAGAATTAGCCGCCGTAGAAATTCAACAATTGTTGGATCAGTCTGCTTTTTCAAACAGTTATGAATTTGAAGAAGGAGCCCTTACACTTATTGGGACGCGTTTGGAAGAAGATGTCCCATTTGTGGGAAAAACGGTAAAAGAAGCCGCCTCTATTTTTCCTGATGTGCATTTTATGCCAGTAGCCATTCAGAGAAAAGGAACACAACAAACTTTAGTTCCCCGAGGGGATACTTGCTTTGAAGTGGGAGATACAGTTTTTTTTATTACCCTAAAGGAGGGAGTAGAAGAGTTGTACAAGCTTACTGGTAAAACAAAAGCCTCGATCAAAAATGTCATGATTTTAGGGGGTGGGAGAATAGGCTATAATACAGCACGAGAATTATGCGAGAAAAAGTTTAATGTCACCCTTGTCGAAAAAGATAAGACAAAAGCATTTGAAATAGCAGATTTACTTCCTAATGCTTTGGTAATAAATGGGGATGGACGCAATGCTGATTTGCTAGAAGAAGAGAATATTACTTCTATGGATGCCTTTATATCCGTTACAGAGAACTCAGAAACGAATATCATGAGTTGTCTTATGGCGCACACTAAAAAGGTAAAAAAGACGATCGCTTTGGTTGAGAATATGGATTATTTTCAACTCTCTCATTCTATAGGAATTGATACATTGATCAACAAAAAATTACTAACCGCCAATACTATTTTTAGATACGTTCGCCGTGGGGAAGTTGTAGACATGACTACTTTAAATAATTTAAATGTAGAAATACTAGAATTTGTCGTCAATGCCAATTCAGAGGTGGCCAATTACAAAATTAAAGACATTGATTTCCCCCGAACAGCAATAATAGGAGGAGTAATTAAAGAAGGAAAGGGGTTCATTGCTCTAGGGGATTATACAATTCTTCCTGGAGACCGAATTGTAGTTTGTTGTTTACCTAGATCTCTGAAGCGTATTGAACGCCTATTTTTATAAGTAGTTTATGCATTCTTTTAACTATAAAATAGTGATCTTTTTGATGGGTGTATTGTTGCTTTTCAATGGGGGTCTTATGCTTTTTTCGTCTTTAATAAGTTATTTATATGACGATGGGGTCATTTTCGAAATAACGCTATCCGCTTTTCTAGTTCTATCATTCGGAACATTGCTGATGTTATTCGGAAGACAATACCAAAAAAGAATTCGAAAACGAGAAGGGTACTTAATTGTTAGTTTAGGGTGGATTTTAATGGCTATTTCTGGGACTACACCCTATTTGTTTTCTGGAGCAATACCCAGTTTTACGGCGAGTTTTTTTGAAACCATGTCCGGATACACTACCACAGGAGCTACGATTTTAAATGATATCGAATCCCTGCCAAAAGGAATATTGTTTTGGCGAAGCACAACTCACTGGATAGGGGGAATGGGTATAATTGTTTTAGCTATAGCAATTCTTCCATTTTTAGGGATTGGAGGAATTCAACTTTTTAGTGCCGAAGCCCCAGGCCCTGCTGGAGATAAATTACATCCAAGAATTACGGATACAGCCAAACGTTTATGGCTGATATATGTATCCTATACATTGATAGAAACCCTGCTTTTATACCTAGCTGGGATGACGTTTTTTGATGCAATTAATCACGCTATGAGTACCTTATCTACTGGGGGATTTTCAACTAAAAATAGCAGTATCGCTTTTTGGAATGATCAACCTTTGATACAGTATATCATTATCTTTTTTATGTTTTTGTCTGGGACGAATTTTGTCTTAAGCTATTTTGCTTTTACAAAGCGATTTCAAAAAATACTTGCGGATGATGAGTTTAGGCTTTATATACGTTTTATCGGTTTTTTTACATTACTAGTAGTAAGTATGATTTTTGTAAATCAGTACGCTCAAAACTTCTTCTCATTCAAAAGTGTTGAACCTACTTTTAGGAGTGCCGCATTCCAAGTAGTTTCCATAATAACCACTACAGGCTTTGTGACTGCTGACTTTACGCAATGGACTCCTTTAATTACAATAGTTTTCTTTGGGTTGATGTTTTTAGGGGGCTCATCAGGATCAACAGCTGGAGGGGTTAAGGTTGTTCGTCATATGTTGATGATTAAAAGTGGATTTTTAGAGTTTAAAAGAGCATTACACCCAAATGCAATTATCCAAGCACGCTATAATGATAAAATAGTGAGTGATACGATTTCCTATAATATTTTAGGTTTTTTCATCTTGTATTTGTTGAGTTTTATCATAGGGGCTGTAGGGTTTAGTGGATTAGGAATGGACTTTGAATCCGCCATAGGACTTGCCGCATCTACTTTGGGAAATGTAGGTCCTGCCCTTGGGTCTTTTGGTCCTAGTGATACTTATGCTGCACTTCCTCCTAACGGACAGCTTTGGGCAAGTTTTTTAATGTTGTTAGGTAGATTAGAGCTCTTTACGGTATTGATTATTTTTACTCCTTTCTTCTGGAAAAGAAACTAGTAGTCATACTTGTCTTTCCAGCGTTGCTTTAAAAAATTTCGAATATTTTCCTCTTTGGGATTTCCTCCGGGTTCGTAGAATTTTGAACCATATAATTCATCGGGTAAGAATTCTTGTATAGCAAAATGATTGGGAAAATCATGTGCGTATTTATACCCTGACCCATAACCCATTTCTTTCATTAGTTTGGTCGGGGCATTTCTTAAATGCAAGGGTACTTGAAGGCTTCCCGTATCTTTAACTTTTGCAATAGCCGCATCTATAGCTTTATATGATGCATTACTTTTTGGTGAGGTAGCAAGATAAATAGCGCATTCACTTAGGAGTATTCTTCCTTCTGGATACCCCAATGTTGCAACGGCTTGAAAAGTACTATTAGCTAAAACAAGTGCCGTGGGGTTCGCAATTCCAACATCTTCTGCTGCTAAAATTAGCATCCTCCGTGCAATAAATGTGATATCTTCCCCAGCTTCTATAATTCTTGCAAGCCAGTAAACAGCTCCATTGGGATCACTTCCTCTTATTGATTTAATAAAGGCGGAAACAATATCATAATGGAAATCCCCATTTTTATCAAACAACACAGTATTGGTTTGTACTGTTTCGAACACCAAAGCATTGGTTAGCTCAATTGATTTGGATTTTTGGGCTTGTACAATAAGTTCTAAAATCGACAAAAGTTTTCGAGCATCACCACCCGAAAGCTCGATCAAAGCTTCCGTTTCTTTTAGTTTAAGCTTATAACCCTTTAAAATATAATCCTCTTTTAAGGCTTGTTTTAAAATTTTTTCTAAATCAGATTTATCCAGTGGGTTGAGAGTGTACACCTGACAGCGGGAAAGCAATGCATTAATGACTTCAAAACTAGGATTTTCTGTAGTAGCACCAATAAGAGTTATGATCCCTTTTTCTACTGCATTAAGTAAAGAATCTTGTTGAGACTTGCTAAAACGATGAATCTCATCGATAAATAAAATAGGATTCTTACCACTAAAAAGACCACCAGAGTTTTCTGCTTTTTGAATGATTTCTCTGATTTCTTTCACCCCTGCATTAATTGCAGAAAGCTGAAAAAAAAGTCTTTCTTTTTCAAGTGCTAGCAATTGAGCAAGTGTGGTTTTACCTGTGCCAGGAGGACCCCATAAAATAAGAGAAGGGAAAACACCATTCTTAATCATTTGAGTAAGGCTTCCTTTAGGACCTACTAGATGTTGCTGTCCAAAATAATCAGCTAAAGTTTTTGGACGCATCCGTTCTGCAAGAGGAGTATTCATGATACTTAAAGATAAGATATTTTAATACTAGCTACGCTGCCTTACAACTTCATAAAAAACAACACCACAAGCAACTGAAACATTTAGAGAGTCTATGGCAGACTGCATAGGAAGTTTAGCTTGTTCTTTTAAAATTTTTAAAAGCCCATGAGAGATTCCTACATCTTCTGAACCAAAGACCAAAGCGATGGGACCACTTAATTTTTTTTCATAAATGGTTTGAGATGCTTTTTCTGTTATGGCTAAAGTTGGAACATCTTGAGCTTCCAAAAAATAGACCACATCTTTGAGGTGTTTTACTTTGGAGATGGGAACTTTAAAAGCTCCTCCGGCAGAGGTTTTAACGACATCTCCGTTAAGAGGCGCGCTCCCACTACTGGCTACAAATACGGCGTCAACCCCTGTGGCTGCCGACGATCTTAAAATTGCGCCAAAGTTCCGCGTATCTGTTATGCCATCTAAAAGGACGAAAAGAGGGTTATCCTTTTCTGCAATGATCTTTTCTATCAACGGTTCCATAGGTTGGGTGTTTAAAGCAGCAACTCTAGCCACAGCCCCTTGATGATTTTTTGATGAAAAGCGTTCTAGACGTTCCGTAGGAACAAAACTGAAAGCAATATTATTGGATCTTAAAACGTGTAATAACTGTTCAAAAAGTTTACTCTGCGTTCCTTTTAATAACCAAACTTTATCGATGGCTTTACCAGATGCGATGGCTTCTAAAATTGCACGTATTCCAAATATTGTTACTGTTTCCATGGTTCAAAAATACCCTAAATATGGAGTGCTACAACGGTATTGTTTTTATTTTTTTAGTGAACCAATTTTTCTGTAAGAAAAACCAAGAATAAAGGAGTTGATTTTTAAACAGAACCGAGAGTCAAAGTTGAGCATCTAATTTTTTTTAAAAAAATGCTAAAATTTTACAAATGAACCGTTTGAAACCAGAAAAAAAAATTCTACATTTGCACGCCCATAAAAATGGGGAATTAGATATCATATATGCCAACTATTGCACAATTAGTACGAAAAGGAAGAGTCAGCATTACCAAGAAGAGTAAATCGGCTGCTTTGGAATCATGTCCACAACGACGTGGGGTTTGTACGCGTGTTTACACCACAACCCCTAAAAAACCGAACTCTGCGATGCGGAAGGTAGCGCGTGTTCGATTGACTAACGGAAAGGAAGTCAATGCGTATATACCCGGAGAAGGACACAACCTCCAAGAGCACTCGATAGTATTGGTACGAGGCGGACGAGTTAAAGATTTGCCGGGGGTCCGCTACCACATTGTTCGTGGGGCGCTGGATACTGCCGGAGTGGAAGGACGTTTACAAAGACGCTCAAAATACGGTGCCAAAAGACCCAAAAAATAACTAGGTAATTTCTTTTACTACTGAATCATGAGAAAAAAACAAGCAAAAAAACGTCCCCTATTACCCGACCCAAGATTTAACGACCAACTAGTTACCCGTTTTGTAAACAACTTGATGTGGGATGGAAAAAAATCTACCGCCTTTAAAATCTTTTACGACGCTATAGATATTGTTGAAGAAAGAAAACAAGACGATGAAAAAACCGCTTTAGAAATTTGGAAAGAAGCCCTCTCAAATGTTATGCCGCACGTTGAAGTGCGAAGTAGAAGAGTAGGAGGAGCCACCTTCCAGATTCCAATGCAAATTAGACCGGACAGAAAAGTATCCCTAGCCATGAAATGGCTGATCAGTTTTTCCAGAAAACGCAACGAAAAATCAATGGCCTTAAGATTGGCTAACGAAGTTCTTGCTGCTTCAAAAGAGGAAGGCGCTGCCGTCAAGAAAAGACAAGATACACACAAGATGGCTGAAGCAAACAAAGCATTCTCTCATTTTAGATTTTAATAAATAAAGCACTTCTTATAGCATGGCTAGAGATTTAAAATATACAAGAAACATAGGAATTGCAGCTCACATTGATGCTGGTAAGACTACGACTACCGAACGTATCCTTTTTTATACGGGTGTTAGTCACAAAATAGGTGAAGTTCACGACGGTGCAGCAACAATGGACTGGATGGAACAAGAACAAGAGCGTGGAATTACAATTACTTCTGCAGCGACAACTTGTACATGGAACTTCCCACAAGACCAAGGTAAACCTACAGCGGACTCAAAACCCTATCACTTTAACATTATTGATACCCCCGGCCACGTAGATTTTACGGTGGAGGTAAACCGATCCCTTAGAGTACTTGATGGATTGGTTTTTTTATTTTCAGCAGTCGATGGGGTAGAACCTCAATCGGAAACCAACTGGAGACTCGCAGACAACTATCGAGTGCCACGTATTGGTTTTGTAAATAAAATGGACCGTCAAGGAGCTAACTTTTTAAACGTTAGTACTCAGGTTCGTGAAATGTTAAAATCCAATGCTGTTCCTATTGTATTAAACATAGGAGAAGAAGAAGATTTTAAAGGGATTGTTGACCTTGTAACTAACAAAGCCATCGTATGGCACGAAGATAAATTTGGATCTACCTTTGACGAAGTGCCTATTCCCGATGACATGGTAGACGAAGTGGAAAAGTATAGAGCTGAATTGATAGAAGCTGTTGCAGAATACGATGAAGAACTTTTAGAGAAGTTTTTTGAAGATCCAGACAGTATTAGTCCAGATGAAATTCACGCTGCACTTAGAGCCGCTACACAAGACATGAGTATAATCCCTATGGTTTGTGGATCTTCCTTCAAAAACAAAGGAGTACAATTTTTATTAGACGCCGTGTGCCGTTACTTACCTTCGCCAGAAGATAAAGACGCCATCGTTGGAACAAATCCTGATACGGAAACAGAAATTGCTCGGAAACCCTCGGTTAACGATCCTTTTTCTGCCCTAGCATTTAAGATAGCAACCGATCCTTTTGTAGGTCGCTTAGCATTTTTCCGTGCTTACTCTGGCCGTTTGGACGCTGGTTCCTATGTATTGAACAACCGCTCTGGAAATAAAGAGCGTATTTCAAGAATTTATCAAATGCATTCCAACAAGCAAAATGCTATTGATTTTATCGAAGCAGGAGATATTGGAGCAGCAGTAGGATTTAAAGACATCAAGACGGGAGATACCCTTTCTGCTGAAAAATCACCAATCATCCTAGAAAGTATGGATTTCCCTGATCCCGTAATCGGTATTGCAGTGGAACCCAAAACTAAAGCGGATGTTGATAAACTAGGAATGGCCTTAGCTAAACTCGCTGAAGAAGATCCCACCTTTCAAGTTAAAACAGATGAAGCTTCAGGGCAAACCATCATTTCTGGAATGGGAGAATTACACTTAGACATTATTGTTGATCGCCTAAGAAGAGAGTTTAAAGTAGAGGTTAATCAAGGTAAACCGCAAGTAGAATACAAAGAAGCCCTTACCAGCCAAGCAAAACACCGTGAAGTTTACAAAAAGCAAACGGGTGGTAGAGGAAAATTTGCCGATATCGTATTTACAATGGAACCTGGCGAAGAAGGAAAGACTGGTTTGGAATTTGTAAACTTGATCAAAGGTGGAAACATTCCTAAGGAATACATCCCTTCAGTAGAAAAAGGATTCAAAGAAGCGATGGCCAATGGTCCTCTAGCTGGGTTCGAATTGGACTCCATGAAAATAACTCTCGAAGATGGATCCTTTCACCCTGTAGATTCGGATTCTCTCTCATTTGAATTAGCCGCTAAACTTGGGTTCAAAGAATCTGCGAAAGCTTCTCGTCCTGTGATTATGGAGCCCATCATGAAATTAGAGGCTTTAACACCTGAAGAAAACATGGGAGATATCGTAGGAGACTTGAACCGCCGTCGTGGTCAAGTAAGCTCAATGGATGACCGCGCTGGATCAAAAGTAGTTAAAGCTGAAGTTCCGCTATCTGAAATGTTTGGATATGTTACTTCCCTAAGAACACTTTCTTCTGGACGTGCAACTTCGACTATGGAATTTTCTCATTATGCTGAAACACCATCGAATATTTCCGAAGGGGTTATTGCAGAAGTAAATGGTAATAAAGCTTAAAGATTAATCGCATGAGCCAAAAAATTAGAATAAAATTAAAATCTTACGACTACAACCTGGTTGACAAGTCTGCAGAAAAAATCGTGAAAACTGTAAAAACTACAGGAGCTGTAGTAACGGGTCCAATCCCATTACCTACTCACAAAAAAATCTTTACCGTTCTAAGATCTCCTCACGTAAATAAAAAATCACGAGAGCAATTTAAATTGTGTTCCTACAAACGATTGTTAGACATATATAGTTCTTCATCTAAAACTATTGATGCTTTAATGAAGCTAGAATTACCTAGCGGTGTTGAAGTAGAAATCAAGGTATAATCAAACATAATAGAAAATTAATTTAACACGTATAAAAAGATAAAACAATGTCTGGGTTAATAGGAAAAAAAATCGGTATGACCAGCCTCTTCGATGACATGGGAAAAAACATCCCTTGTACTGTATTAGAGTTGGGTCCATGCGTGGTTACCCAAGTCAGAACCACAGCGGTTGACGGGTATGAAGCTGTTCAACTGGGTTTCGATGACAAGGCAGAAAAGCTGGTGACAAAGGCCGCAGAAGGACACTTCAAAAAAGCCAATGTTTCACCTAAAAATAAGCTCGTCGAATTCCAGAATTTTGAACAAGAATTAAATTTAGGTGACACAATAACTGTAGATCATTTCGCAGAGGGAGACTTTGTAGATGTCTCAGGAACTTCAAAAGGAAAAGGCTTTCAAGGAGTTGTAAAGCGCCACGGGTTTGGCGGAGTTGGACAGGCAACTCATGGTCAACACAACCGTTTACGTGCTCCAGGATCTATTGGAGCTGCCTCGTATCCCGCAAGAGTATTCAAGGGAATGCGTATGGCAGGACAAATGGGGAACATTAAAGTAAAAGTGCTCAACCTGAAAGTCATTAAAGTTGTTCCTGAAAAGAACCTCCTTGTTGTTAAGGGATGTGTACCAGGACACAAAAACGCATACGTAATCGTTCAGAAATAATGGAATTAAACGTACTCAACATTAAAGGAAAAGAAACGGGCAGAAAAGTCAAACTTAATACTGCCGTTTTCGGAATCGAACCCAACGATCACGCAATTTATCTAGATGTAAAATCACATCTAGCAAATAAACGCCAAGGTACACACAAGTCTAAAGAGCGTGCAGAGATAAAAGGGAGTACTCGTAAAATTAAAAAACAAAAAGGAACAGGTACTGCTCGAGCAGGGAGTATCAAAAATCCATTGTTTAAAGGTGGAGGTCGTGTATTTGGACCTACCCCTAGAGATTACAGCCAAAAAGTAAACAAAAAAGTAAAACGTTTGGCTCGTAAATCAGCACTAAGCATTAAGGTAAAACAAAAATCCATTGTTGTTCTAGAGGACTTTCAAATGGAGAAGCCTCAAACTCAAGAGTACATCAAAATGCTTGCTGCCCTTGGCCTAGCAGATAAAAAAAGTTTATTGGTCTTGGGTGAGTTGAATAAAAATGTATATTTGTCGTCTCGTAATTTAAAAAATTCTAAAGTTGTAATAAACACAGAATTAGACACTTACGGAATTTCAAACGCAAATAGTTTGATCATTTCGGAAGGAGCAATTGCGGAACTTGAATCACTTTTGAATCGTTAGTCATGAGTATATTAATTAAACCAATCATCACAGAAAAAGCCACATTAGGTAGTGAGCGTTACAATCGATATACTTTTTTGGTTGACACAAAAGCTAATAAAGTAGAGATAAAAAAAGCGGTGGAAGCTGCTTACGGTGTTAAAGTAGATAAAGTCAGAACCCTTAACTACGGTCCTGAACGAAAAATGCGTTACACCAAAACTGGAATTCAAAAAGGTAAAACCAATGCTGCCAAAAAAGCCGTTGTGCAGGTAGCAGAAGGAGATGCCATAGATTTTTATAGTAATTTATAATAGCGTCAGATGTCTGTAAGAAAATTAAAACCAGTAACTCCTGCACAGCGTTTTAGAGTAGTAAATGGATTCGACGCAATTACTACTGATAAGCCCGAAAAGAGGTTATTGGAACCCAAGAAAAGAACTGGGGGAAGAAACAACAAAGGAAAAATGACTTCCCGCCACATCGGTGGAGGACACAAAAAACGATACCGTGTTATCGATTTTAAAAGAAATAAATTTGATGTTGCTGCTGAGGTTAAAACCATTGAGTATGACCCCAACCGTAGTGCTTTTATAGCATTAGTAGAATATAAAGACGGAGAAAAAAGATACATTATCGCTCCAAACGGTCTTAAAGTCGGTCAAAGTGTTATGTCAGGAAAGAAAGCTACACCTGAAATTGGTAACGCTTTATTACTTTCTGATATTCCATTAGGAACAATTATTTCTTGTATAGAATTAAGTCCTGGTAAAGGAGCCGCAATCGCACGTAGTGCGGGTTCTTTTGCACAACTTATGGCACGTGACGGTAAATTTGCTACGGTAAAAATGCCCTCTGGTGAAACTCGTCTGATATTGGTCACTTGTATGGCTGTAATAGGAGCGGTCTCCAATTCGGATCATCAATTACTCGTTTCAGGTAAAGCAGGTCGTTCTCGATGGTTAGGAAGAAGACCTCGCACGCGTCCTGTAGCAATGAACCCAGTAGATCACCCCATGGGTGGAGGAGAAGGGCGTGCTTCCGGAGGACATCCAAGATCACGTAATGGAATCCCTGCAAAGGGTTATCGTACCCGATCAAAAACAAAGTCTAGTAATAAGTTCATCATCGAACGAAGAAAAAAATAAGATAGCATGGCTCGATCATTAAAAAAAGGACCTTATGTGCATCACAGTCTCGAGAAGAAAGTGATGAAAAATGTAGAAGAGAATAAAAAGTCTGTGATCAAAACCTGGTCTCGTGCCTCTTTAATCACTCCAGACTTTGTGGGTCAGACCATCGGAGTTCATAACGGGAAAACTTTTGTTCCTGTTTACATCACGGAAAACATGGTAGGACACAAATTGGGTGAATTTTCATTAACACGTAATTTCCGTGGTCACGGAGGTTCGAAAAATAAAGGCAACAAATAAAAGTACTCATGGGAAATCGTAAAAGACAATCCGCACAAGCGCTTAAAGAAGCAAAAAAATCTCTTGCTTTTGCCAAATTAAACAACTGTCCAACCTCTCCGCGTAAAATGCGTTTGGTTGCAGACCAAGTCAGAGGAGAATCTATTGATAAAGCATTAGCTATATTAAAGTTCAGTCCTAAAGAAGCCTCTCGTCGTTTAGAAAAATTGTTGTTATCTGCTATTGCTAACTGGCAATCAAAAAACGAAACTGAAGACATTGAAAAAGCCAATCTTTTTGTTTCCGAAATCCGTGTAGATGGAGGAAGCATGTTAAAGAGATTACGCCCAGCTCCTCAGGGGAGAGCGCACCGAATTCGCAAACGTTCCAACCACGTAACTGTGGTCGTGGGATCAAATACTATAGAAGCATAATATGGGACAAAAAACAAACCCAATAGGTAATCGTTTAGGGATCATCAGAGGATGGGACTCAAACTGGTATGGAGGAAGAAATTACGGAGATAAAATCGCTGAAGATGATAAAATCCGAAAGTACATCCATGCTCGTCTATCAAAGGCAAGCGTTTCCAATGTCATTATTGAACGTACACTTAAGATTATTACAATCACTATAACCACAGCTCGTCCAGGAATCATTATCGGAAAAGGAGGCCAGGAAGTAGATAAACTTAAAGAAGAGCTTCGTAAGATTACCGCAAAAGAAGTTCAGATCAATATTTTTGAAATCAAACGCCCTGAGCTTGATGCACAGTTAGTAGGTGCCAGTATTGCAAGACAAATTGAGAGTAGAATCTCTTACCGTCGTGCAATTAAAATGGCTATAGCTGCTTCTATCCGTATGAATGCTGAAGGGATAAAGATTCAAATTTCTGGTCGTTTAAACGGAGCAGAAATGGCGCGTTCAGAATCCTATAAAGAAGGACGTATACCCTTATCTACTTTCCGTGCGGATATTGACTATGCATTGGTAGAAGCACATACTACATACGGTAGGTTAGGTATCAAAGTTTGGATCATGAAAGGAGAGGTATATGGTAAGCGTGAGCTTTCCCCTCTTGTAGGCATGTCAAAAAAATCATCTCAAAACAACTCCAACTCTGGAGGAGGAAATGGACGTCAACGTCGTCGTAAATAATTAAAAGAAATCATGTTACAACCAAAAAAGACAAAATTTCGAAAAGCGCAAAAAGGACGTATGAAGGGACTTTCCCAAAGAGGGCATCAACTCTCTAACGGGATGTTTGGTATAAAAGCCTTAGACTCTGTATTCATTACTTCCAGACAAATAGAGGCTGCGCGTATTGCTGCAACACGCTATATGAAAAGAGAAGGACAGCTTTGGATTAAAATCTTTCCAGATAAGCCCATCACTAAAAAACCTTTAGAGGTTCGTATGGGTAAAGGAAAAGGTGCTCCTGAGTATTTTGTTGCAGTAACTAAGGCCGGTAGAATCATGTTTGAAGTAGCAGGTGTTCCTTATGATGTAGCCAAAGAAGCATTGCGACTTGCTGCACAGAAGCTTCCTGTTAAAACAAAATTTATAGTAGCTCGAGATTTCGAAGCGTAATATATTAGAATCATGAAACAAACAGAAATCGCAAAGCTCTCTAAAGAAGACATTCAGGATAAATTGGTAGAATACCAAAAACAACTAGAGGAATTAAAAATGACACATGCCATTTCCCCTTTAGAAAATCCATTACAAATTAAAACGGCTCGACGCCTTGTTGCACGATTGAAAACAGCCCTAAGTAACCAAGAAGCATAAGCACATGGAAACAAGAAATTTAAGAAAAGAACGTATTGGGGTAGTAACCAGTAACAAAATGGAGAAATCCATCGTTGTCTCTGAAGTGAAAAGAGTAAAACACCCGATGTATGGAAAGTTCGTTTTAAAAACAAAAAAATATGTTGCACATGATGAAAAAAATGATTGCAACATAGGAGATACAGTGAAAATCATGGAAACTCGACCCATCAGTAAAGCTAAATGCTGGAGAATGGTCGAAATAATCGAAAGAGCGAAGTAAGATGGTACAACAAGAATCAAGACTTAAAGTAGCCGACAATACGGGTGCCAAAGAGGTCCTTACTATACGTGTGTTAGGAGGAACAAAAAGACGTTATGCTTCTATTGGAGACAAAATCGTGGTAACAGTAAAAGAAGCCTCTCCCTCGGGAACAGTAAAAAAAGGACAAGTATCAACAGCTGTTGTAGTTCGAACTCGTAAAGAAGTACGTCGTCCCGACGGATCCTATATCCGTTTTGATGAAAATGCATGTGTATTGCTAAATCCAACAGGTGAAATGCGCGGTACTCGTGTTTTTGGTCCTGTAGCAAGAGAACTTCGCGACAAACAATTTATGAAAATCGTATCACTAGCCCCTGAGGTGCTATAATAAAAAAGGATATGGCAGTAAAAATAAAAATAAAAAAAGGAGATACGGTTCGTGTTATTACGGGATCAAACAAGGGCACAGAAGGAACTGTGTTAAGCATTTCTCGTGAAAATAATAAAGCTATTGTGGAGGGTGTCAATTTTGTTAAGAAACACAACAAACCCAATGCGCAAAATCCACAAGGGGGAATTTCAGAAAAAGAAGCCCCTATTGATATCTCAAATTTATCGTTACTTACTTCAGATGGACAAACCACTAGAGTAGGTTACCGAATAGAGGAGGGAAACAAAGTACGCGTTGCTAAAAAAACCGATGAAGTCATCTAATTATGAGTTATACACCAAGACTGAAACAGGAATATAACGATCAAATCGTTAACAGACTAAAAGAAACGTTTAGTTACAAAAGCATTATGCAGGTACCTAAGCTTCAAAAAATTGTACTTAGCCGTGGGGTTGGTGCAGCAGTAGCAGATAAAAAATTAATTGACCATGCGGTAGATGAGCTAACACTTATCACAGGTCAAAAAGCAGTTGCAACTTTATCTAAAAAAGATGTTGCTTCTTTTAAACTCAGAAAAGGAATGCCCATAGGTGTAAAAGTTACCCTTCGTGGAGAACGTATGTATGAATTTTTAGATCGTTTAGTAACTGCAGCACTTCCTCGTGTTAGAGACTTCCAAGGAGTAAAAGCAACAGGTTTTGACGGACGTGGAAACTATACACTTGGAGTTACTGAACAAATCATTTTTCCTGAGATCGATATCGATAAGGTAAATCGAATCAATGGAATGGACATCACATTTGTTACTACAGCAAATACTGATCAAGAAGCTAAATCACTACTAACAGAATTGGGAATCCCCTTTAAAAAGAATTAATATGGCTAAAGAATCCATGAAAGCACGAGAAATAAAACGTGCCAAGACCGTTGCCAAATATGCTGAAAAACGCAAAGCTTTAAAAGAAGCAGGAGATTACGAAGCACTTCAAAAACTTCCAAAAAACGCATCTCCTATCCGCATGCACAACCGTTGTAAACTCACCGGTCGTCCTAAAGGATACATGCGTCAGTTTGGAATTTCTCGAGTAACATTTCGTGAAATGGCAAACAAAGGTTTAATTCCCGGAGTAACTAAAGCCAGCTGGTAACTTATAGAAACAAGATTATGTTTACAGATCCTATTGCAGATTATTTAACAAGAATTCGAAATGCTAACCGAGCTGGACACCGCGTTGTGGATATCCCAGCTTCAAACATCAAAAAAGAAATAACAAAGATTCTTTTTGATCAAGGATATATCTTGAGTTATAAGTTCGAAGAAACTCAAAACCACCAAGGTAATATCAAAATAGCACTTAAATATGACAAGCTCACAAAAGAGCCTGTAATCAAAAAAATACATCGTATCAGTACCCCTGGTTTAAGAAAATATTCTGGTGCTGATAGCCTTCCTAGAATCTTAAACGGTTTAGGAGTTTCCATAGTCTCTACCTCTCAAGGGGTAATGACAGGAAAGCAAGCTGCCAAAGAAAATGTAGGCGGGGAATTAATTTGTTACGTTTACTAAAAAGGTATAAGTCATGTCAAGAATAGGAAATAACCCAATTAACGTACCCGAAGGAGTAACTGTAGATATACAGCCTACCCAAATTACTGTAAAAGGTAAACTGGGAGAACTGACTCAAGATTACAGTGCCGTAGTGGTAAAAATGGAGAACAATATTATCACAGTTTCAAGACCCTCAGAAAATAAAACAGTAAAGGCAAAACACGGCTTATATCGTTCATTGATTGCCAATATGTTAGAAGGAGTAAGCAAAGGTTTTACAAAAGAATTAGAACTTGTTGGAGTAGGGTACAGAGCGAGTAATCAAGGGCAAAAGTTAGATCTTGCGCTTGGTTTTTCTCACAACATATTATTTGATATTGCTCCAGAAGTAAAAATCGAAACCATTTCTGAAAAAGGGAAAAATCCGATCATCAAGTTGACCTCTCACGATAAACAGTTGGTGGGTTATGTAGCTTCTAAGATTCGTTCCTTCAGAAAACCAGAGCCGTACAAAGGAAAAGGCGTCAAGTATGTTGGCGAATACATCAGAAGAAAAGCAGGTAAATCAGCATAATTTAGAATCATGGGATTATCAAAACTAGAACGTAGAAATAGAATTAAAAGACGCATTCGCAAAATTGTTAATGGTACATCATCAACACCGCGTTTGTCTGTATTTAGAAGTAATAAAGAGATTTATGTACAACTGATAGATGACCAAACAGGAAAGACTGTAGTTGCGGCTTCTTCTCGTGATAAAGAAATTGCTGAAGCAAAACTATCTAACAAAACCGAAGTAGCCACTCATGTTGGTAAACGCATCAGTTCACTTGCAACAAAAGCAGGAATAAATGAAGTAAAATTTGACCGTGGAGGTTATTTATATCACGGAAGAATTAAAGCCTTAGCTGAAGGAGCACGTGAAGGAGGATTAAAATTTTAATTAGCATATGTATCAAGATTATAAAAACGTAGAGTTAGTTAAGCCTGCCGGCTTAGATTTAAAAGACCGTTTAGTTGGAGTCCAGAGAGTAACCAAGGTTACAAAAGGGGGACGTGCTTTCGGATTTTCGGCAATAGTTGTTGTTGGAGACGAAAACGGAGTAGTTGGACAAGGTTTAGGTAAATCCAAAGAAGTTTCAGAAGCCATTGCCAAAGCAGTAGAAGATGCAAAGAAAAATTTAATTCGTATCCCAATAGACAAAGGGACACTTCCTCACGAACAAAAAGGCAAGTACGGCGGAGCTAGAGTTTTTCTCAAGCCTGCATCTGAAGGTACAGGAGTAATTGCTGGAGGTGCAGTACGTGCGGTGCTAGATGCCGTAGGGGTGCACAATGTACTCTCTAAATCTCAAGGGTCATCCAACCCACACAATGTGGTAAAGGCAACTTTTGACGCTTTGTTGCAATTGAGAAATCCTCAACGTATTGCAGAACAAAGAGGAATTTCTATTGACAAAGTTTTTAACGGTTAATCGCAAACAAAATGGCACAGATAAAAGTAAAACAAGTCAAAAGTAGCATCAAACGTTTGCAAACGCAAAAACTCACTTTAGAGTCTCTCGGACTTAGAGGTATAGGGAAAGAAGTGACACATGAAGCTACCCCAAGTATATTGGGAATGATAGAAAAAGTTAAACATCTGGTTAAAGTAACCGAAGTATAAATAATTCGTTATGAGTTTAGAAAATTTAAGCCCAGCAAAAGGATCTACTAAAACAGCAGGAAAACGTCTCGGAAGAGGTCAAGCATCCGGAAAAGGAGGAACTGCTGCCCGTGGTCACAAGGGAGCTAAATCACGTTCGGGATATTCCAAAAAGATTGGATTCGAAGGAGGTCAAATGCCGCTCCAGCGTCGTGTACCTAAGTTTGGATTTAAAAACATCAACCGTAAGGAATACCGAGGTATTAACTTGGATACCATCCAAGAATTGATCACCGATAAAAAAGTGAAGAAAGAATTAAGCTTGGAGCAAATCATAGATCTTCGCCTAGCCCATAAAAACGACCTTGTTAAAGTTTTAGGCCGGGGGAAACTAGAAAGTCCAATTAAAATAACAGCTCATAAGTTTTCGGCCACCGCCAAAGCAGCTATAGAAGCAGCGGGAGGAGAAGCAGTAACTGTATAAATTACCTTGATGAAAAAAATCTTAGAAACCCTTTATAACATTTACAAAATTGAAGAGCTACGCGATCGTGTTTTGCTCACCCTAGGAATGTTATTGGTTTATCGTGTAGGAGCTCAAGTAGTGTTGCCAGGAATTGATCCAGTTCAACTTGCTGAATTGAGTAGTCGTACAGATGGGGGAGGTCTTTTAGGAATTTTGAATGCATTCACTGGAGGGGCTTTTGCAAATGCCTCTGTCTTTGCACTAGGAATCATGCCTTACATCTCCGCTTCCATTGTGGTTCAACTGATGGGAATAGCTGTACCATATCTCCAAAAACTCCAAAAAGAAGGAGAAAGTGGTAGGAAAACAATCAATCAGATTACACGTTGGTTAACCATAGCTATCTGTATTGTCCAAGCACCGGCCTACCTTTATGGATTAAGCGCATTAGGCGTCCCTGAAAGTGCCTTTATCCTTGGAAAAGGACCCTTATTCATAGGCTCTTCTGTTATTATCCTAGTAACAGGAACTATTTTTGCCATGTGGTTAGGAGAAAAAATAACTGACAAGGGTATAGGTAATGGGATTTCTTTACTCATTATGGTAGGTATAATTGCAAACCTACCTCTTTCATTTACACAAGAATTTGTTTCAAGAGTAACGGAAAACAACGGAGGATTAATGCTAATTCTCATCGAATTAGTCTTATGGATTGTCATCATATTGTTATCCATACTTTTAACCCTTGCAGTTCGTCGTATTCCAGTACAATATGCAAGAAGACAAGCAGGTGGAGCTACATCAGATCGATCAGTTTATGGATCACGCCAGTACATTCCCTTAAAGTTAAATGCTTCTGGAGTAATGCCAATCATTTTTGCTCAAGCCATTATGTTCGCTCCCGTATATGTTGGTGGTCTTTTAGGCGACTCCAATGCAGGCCAATGGATACAAACAAACTTTTCTGACATTTTTGGTCTTTGGTACAACATCTTATTTGCACTTCTGATCATAGTATTTACTTATTTTTACACGGCCATTACGGTCCCTACAAATAAGATGTCAGATGATTTAAAACGCAGTGGTGGTTTTGTCCCTGGAATTCGGCCAGGTAACGAAACCTCAGAGTATCTAGATACGGTTATGTCCCACATTACCTTTCCAGGATCTCTGTTTTTAGCTGGGATTGCAGTATTCCCTGCAGTAGTGGTTAAGCTTATTGGGATTCAACAGGGATGGGCATTATTTTATGGTGGAACCTCGCTACTAATTATGGTGGGTGTAGCTATCGATACGATTCAACAAGTAAATTCTTATTTGTTAAATAGACATTATGATGGCTTGATGAAAACAGGAAAAACAAGAAGAAGTACAAATTAATAT
>Ga0233395_1000479_pt1 | contig 20635 bp, 17 predicted proteins | sample 27DmetaG_FD_186029 | JGI IMG/M metagenome (GOLD analysis project Ga0233395, IMG submission 186029) | Seawater microbial communities from Monterey Bay, California, United States - 27D | ecosystem: Environmental > Aquatic > Marine > Coastal | place: USA: California | collected 2016-10-12 | reverse complement strand
ATTTGTTCAAGACAAGTGCGACTTAATGAATAATTTTCAAGTAGGTCAAAACGTTAAAATTGGAATCAATTTAAGAGGACGCGAGTGGGTAAATCCTCAAGGGGAAACAAAATACTTTAACTCCGTGCAAGGATGGCGTATTGAAGCTGGTGAGGGTGCCACTCCAACTGAAATGCCTCCAATGCCTCCTCCTTCTGCTTTTGAGCCTGCTAAAGGCGATGCAAATGAAGTGGAAGACGATTTACCGTTTTAATTTAACTTCCCCGTAACGAAAACAATCTGTCAGATGGTCATTGACGATCCCTGTGGCTTGCATATAGGAGTAAATAATGGTGGGTCCGATAAACTTAAACCCATGCTGTTTTAGGTCTTTATTCAGGGTCTCAGCCAAAGGGTTTGTTGGAGGAACTTCTTCCAAACGTTTATAGGTATTTGTAAGGGGTGTACCCGCTACAAATCTCCAGAGATAGTCCGAAAAACTCCCGAATTGTTTTTGAATTTTTAGAAACATTTGAGCATTATTGATGGTTGCGCTTATTTTTAATCGATTCCTTATAATTCCTGGATTGTTAAGTAGCTCCTGTTCTTTTGAGGGTTCAAACGAGGCAATTTTTTGATAATCAAATTGACTAAAAGCACTTCTAAATTCCTCTCTTTTTCTTAAAACGGTAATCCAACTCAAACCCGCTTGAAATGTTTCTAGAGTTAAAAATTCGAATAAAGCTTGATCCTCAAAAAGAGGAACACCCCATTCCGTATCGTGATAGTTCTCATACAGTGCATCGCCTTTACACCAATCGCATTTAGATTTACTCTTCATGACTGAAAGGTATAAAAAAAGCACCCAATTGGGTGCTTTATAAGTGGTAAGGGCTTGTTAAATTATACTAGAGCCACACGCGCAAAAGCTGTTACATCAGCGTCACCAGCAGATTTTACATAAGCAGCAACAGAAACTTTGTTGTCTTTAATGAAATCTTGGTTGACTAAAGTATTGTCTTTAAAGAAACGTTTTATTTTTCCTTTGGCAATATTATCTAACATCGCTTCTGGCTTTCCTTCTTGGCGCAATTGATCCTTTGCAATTTCAATTTCTTTTTCAATGACAGAGGCATCTACACCGTCTTCATTTAAAGCAATTGGATTCATCGCTGCGGCTTGCATAGCTACATTTTTAGAGACTTCAGCAGCATTATCGATAGCAGATGATAAACCGACAAGGGTTGCAATTTTATTTCCTGCGTGGATGTAAGAACCAACGAAAGGAGCCGTTAAAATTTTAAACCCACCGATTTCGATTTTCTCACCGATAACACCCGTTTGTTCAGTTAATTTTTCAGCAACCGTCATCCCTTGAAATTCAGCAGCTAAAAAGGTTTCTAAAGAGTCACAGCCCATTGCTAATTCAGTAAGAGAAGTTGCTAATGCCAAATAAGAATCATTTTTAGCGACAAAATCTGTTTCACAGTTCAGAGATACAATAACACCTTTGGTGTTATCATCATTTACTTTCGCTAAAACTGCTCCTTCAGAAGAATCTCTGTCGGCACGATTAGCAGCTACTTTTTGTCCTTTTTTTCGTAAACCTTCTACAGCTTTGTCAAAATCGCCTTCGGCTTCAACAAGTGCTTTTTTACAGTCCATCATCCCCGCTCCAGTTGCCTGGCGGAGTTTGTTTACTTCAGATGCAGTAATTTTCACAGTTTTATTAATTTATGAGTGAGTTAGTCTTTTTTTTCTTCCTTGGTTTCTTTAGCAGGAGCTTCAGGTGCAGCCTTTTCAGCTACCGCTGGAGTTTCAGCTTGAGGAGCTGCTTCAACAGCAGCATCGGTAGCTTCTGATTTTTTGGCAGCAGCTTCCATCTCTTTTGCATCACTTACAGCAGTTCCTTCTTTTTCACTTTGACGTTCTTTGAGTCCTTCAGCAAGAGCTCCAGTAACAAGACCTAAAATTTTATCAATTGATTTTGAAGCATCATCATTGGAAGGAATTACAAAATCAACGTCACGTGGGTCAGAGTTGGTATCTACCATTGCAAAAATTGGAATTTTCAATTTTTGAGCTTCTTTTACTGCAATGTGTTCACGCGTAGTGTCTACGATGAAAAGCGCACCAGGAAGACGAGTCATATCAGTGATTGAACCTAAGTTTTTCTCTAATTTAGCACGAAGACGATCCACTTGTAAACGCTCTTTTTTCGAAAGAGTTTCAAAAGTACCATCTTTCTTCATACGATCGATGGCGCCCATTTTTTTAACGGCTTTTCTGATGGTTACAAAGTTTGTAAGCATTCCACCTGGCCAACGTTCTGTAATGTAGGGCATGTTTACCGCTTTTGCTTTTTCAGCAACGATATCTTTCGCTTGTTTTTTGGTTGCAACAAATAGGATTTTACGTCCTGAGGCTGCAATCTTTTTTAAGGCTTCATTGGTTTCTTCAATCTTTGCAGCAGTTTTGTAAAGGTTGATGATATGAATACCGTTACGCTCCATATAGATATAAGGAGCCATGTTTGGGTTCCATTTACGGGTTAAGTGACCGAAATGGACACCTGCGTTTAACAGGTCATTTACTTCTGGTTTTGCCATTGTGTTTTAGTTTACGTTCCTTTTGTATAGCAACAAGTTTTTTTACTTGTTTAGATGCTAAACTAACATCCGCCGTGGCGGTTTTTAAGCAACTGGTTAATTAATAAATGAATGAACTTTGTTTTGCACAAGGCAAAACGAATACCAATTATCGTTTTGAGAATTGGAATTTTTTTCTTGCTTTCTTTTGACCGAACTTCTTACGTTCCACCATACGAGGGTCACGTGTCAATAGGCCTTCTGGCTTTAATTCGGTACGGTGTTCTTCGTTAATTTGGCAAAGCGCTCGGGAGATTGCTAGACGAACCGCTTCTGCTTGACCATTAGATCCGCCACCTTTAACCGTTACATTTAAATCGTAATTTCCTTCTGTATTGGTTAATAAAAAAGGTTGTTGGATTTTGTACTGCAACGTAGGGGTTGGGAAATAAGTAGTATAATCTTTTTGGTTAACCGTGATTGAACCTTTCCCTTTGCTTACAAAAATACGAGCAATGGAGGTTTTACGACGGCCAATAGTATGAACAGTATCCATTATAAAAAGTCGTTTATGTTAATGGTTTTTGGATTTTGTGCTTCTTGTTGGTGTTCTGCACCGCTGTAAACACGTAAGTTTCTGAATAAATCAGCACCTAATTTGTTTTTTGGGAGCATCCCTCGAACTGCGTTTTCTACAAGACGCGTGTCTTTTTTATTGTGCAATTGGACAGCAGTAAGACTACGTTGCCCACCAGGATAACCAGTATGACGAATATATTCTTTTTGTTCCCATTTATTTCCACTCAAAGTTACGTGCGCTGCATTAACGACAATAACGTTGTCACCACAGTCAACATGGGGAGTGTAATTGGTTTTGTATTTACCACGTAAAAAATTAGCGATAATGGCTGAAACTCTTCCAAGGGGAAGATCTTTTGCGTCTACGACAACCCACTCTTTGTTAACAGTGTTGGCATTGGCAGAAATTGTTTTGTAACTTAATGTATTCACAATAAATAATTTTATCCGTCAAAAATTGTTTCAACGGGCTGCAAATGTACAATTATAAATTACTTTGGGAAAATTTTTTATTCTAATTTTCTACTCTAGCGAAAAGCATCCATTTTTTCACTTAGTGTGCTTCTAACCAATTGTTTCCAATTCCAATATCAACAACTAAAGGGACATTGATTTCAAAGGCATTTTCCATTTCATTTTTTATCATGTCTTTAAGCGAGTCAACTTCCTCTTTGGGAACATCAAAGACAAGTTCATCATGTACTTGTAGCAGCATTTTAGACTTCCAGTTTTCATTTTGTAAACGCTTTTGAATGGCAATCATGGCTAATTTGATGATGTCGGCTGCACTTCCCTGAATGGGAGCGTTTACAGCATTCCGTTCTGCAGCTCCTCTTACGATTGCATTTTGAGAATTAATGTCTTTTAAATAACGTCGTCTTCCTAAGACCGTAGAAACATATCCATGATCTCTTGCAAAATCAATTTGATCTTGCATATAGGCTCTTAATTTTGGATAGGTGCTATAATAGGTCTCAATGAGTTCTTTTGCTTCGGAACGATTAAGGTTGGTTTGTTGACTTAAACCAAAAGCGGACACTCCATAGATAATTCCAAAATTGACAGTTTTAGCATTCCCCCTTTGCTCTCTAGTCACTTCTTCTGGAGGAACATTAAAAACTTTGGCTGCAGTCGAACGGTGGATGTCCTCATTATTTTGAAAAGCAGAAAGCATACCCTCGTCACCACTAAGTGCTGCAATAATTCGTAATTCAATCTGTGAATAATCTGCGGCCATCAGCACATGATTTTCATCCCGAGGAATAAAAGCTTTTCTAACCTGTTGACCACGTTCCGTTCTGATGGGAATATTTTGAAGGTTTGGATTATTGCTGCTCAAGCGCCCTGTGGCTGCAACCGCTTGGTTATAGATGGTATGGACTCTCCCTGTTTTTGGATTGATCTCATTTGGGAGCGCATCGACATAGGTGTTTTGTAATTTTTGAAGCGAACGCCAATCGAGTATCTCGGCAATAATTGGATGGTCTTTGGCTAAATAAGACAAAACATCTTCAGCAGTTGAATACTGTCCTGTTTTAGTTTTCTTGGGCTTATCTACCAATTTTAATTTTTCAAATAGAATAACACCGAGTTGTTTTGGTGAGGCCAAATTGAAAGTTTCTCCAGCAACCTCAAAAATCGTAGTTTCTAATTTTTTAATATCCTTAGCCAAGCTAATCGATAAAGAGTTTAAAAAAGATACATCCAGATTGATTCCTTCACACTCCATGTTGGTTAAAACTGAAACAAGAGGAAGCTCAACTTTTTGATAAAGCTCTAATGTGTTAGCGGTGGTCATTTCTTCATGAAAATACTCCTTTAATTGAAGCGTTATGTCAGCATCTTCAACAGCATATTCAGTTTGTTGTTCCAAGGATACCTCTCGCATAGTTCCTTGGTTTTTTCCTTTTTTACCAATTAGTTCTGTAATGGATTGTGCGGAATAGTTCAAATAGGTTTCTGCCAAGATATCCATATTATGACGCATATCGGGATTGATTAGGTAATGGGCAATCATGGTATCAAATAATGGGGCACTTACTTGAATATCATAATTTCGAAGCACCTTGAGGTCGTATTTGAGGTTGTGCCCTATTTTTTCGATTTCCGGATGTTCAAAAAAGGCTTTAAAAGGTTCTAAAATTTCAAGTACTTCAGTTTTATCTTCTGGAAGAGATAAATAATACCCTTTTCCTTTACTCCATGAAAAGGCAATTCCTACCAATTCGGCTTCCAAGGCGTTTAGAGAAGTGGTTTCCGTATCAAAACATACGCTTTTTTGTTGAAGCAGCTCTTTTAAGAGCTGAGCTGCAGCAAGCTTTGAGTTAACATGTTGGTACCAATGAGCATTGTTTTTTAAGTTTTTTCGAGCGTCAACATTACTTTCCGTTATGGTGCCACTTCCTGGGGCTGCAAAGAGATCAAACTGTTCCCCTTCTTGTGAAGGTTTAGCTGGGACTTTTTCTTTAGGCGTTTTTGAAGTTGATGTAGGGGCGAAAATCTTTTTAAAGCTTTCGGCCATACGACGAAATTCCAATTCTTCAAAAAGACTACTGACTGCCTGTTCGTCTGGGCGTGTCAATTCGTAAGCTCCAGCTTCAAAACGTACAGGAACATCTAATAATATGGTGGCTAATTCTTTTGACAACAGCCCGAGTTCTTTGTTGGCTTCAATTTTTTCTTTTAGTTTTCCCTTAATTTCATGGGTGTTTTCCAAAAGGGCTTCCATACTTCCGTATTCTTTCAAAAACTTTTTTGCGGTTTTGTCTCCAACTCCAGGTAAGCCAGGGATATTATCAACTGCGTCTCCCATCATTCCCAAATAATCAATAACCTGCTCGGGGCGTTCTATTTCAAATTTTGCTTGTACTTCAGGGATTCCCCATATTTCAATGCCATTTCCCATACGCGCAGGACGATACATAAAGATGTTCTCTGAAACCAGTTGGGCAAAATCCTTATCGGGGGTGACCATAAACACCTTAAAATCTTCTTTTTCTGCTTGTTTGGCTAGTGTTCCAATAATATCATCTGCTTCAAAACCTGCTTTTTCTATCACAGGAATATGCATGGCTTTCAAAATCTCTTGGATGTAAGGGACTGCAATGCGTATGGCTTCAGGTGTTTCGTCTCGATTGGCTTTGTAGTCTGTAAAAAGTTCAGTTCGACTCACAGACCCACCTTTATCAAAACAAACCGCCAGGTGATCTGGTTTTTCTCTTCTGATTACATCCAGTAATGAATTGGTAAACCCCATAATGGCTGAGGTATCCATTCCTTTGGAATTGATTCTTGGATTTTTAATGAATGCATAGTATCCTCTAAAAATGAGGGCAAAGGCATCTAATAGGAAAAGGCGTTTTTGGTTACTCATAGGCTAAATATATAAAACCCTAAGACACGATTTGGTATCATTGTATTTTATTTAATAACAGGCTAATTTTTTTTGAGATTCCTGGGGGATCCCATCCCAAGTGTTGATGTAAGAGTGACGTTTTTCCATGCGAGATAAATTGATCGGGAATTCCTTGCAGTTGAATGGGAAGGTGATATCCCTCTCGTGCTGCAAATTCAAGTATGGCACTCCCTGCACCCCCACTATTTACACCTTCTTCAAAAACCAGTATTGCCTTATAGGTTTTACAAATCGAATGTAATAAGTCCGTATCCAAGGGTTTTACAAAGCACATATCATAATGCGCAACAGCCTCAGCGCTTTCATAGTTTTTCAATGCATCACGAACAACTTTGGCTAAAGTACCAAAAGAAAGGACGGCAAGGGTATCTCCTTTTTTAAGTAATTCTCCTTTTCCCCAAGCAACTTTTTCAAACTGCGGCGTGAATTTTATTTGTTCACTAAAGCCCCTGGGATAACGAATCGCAAGGGGATGTGGAATTCCAAGTTGTGCAGTATATAAAAGATTTTGAAGTGTTTGGGCGTCTCTTGGGGTAGCAATTTCAAGATTGGGGATACAACGTAAAAAGGCAATGTCAAAAATACCGTGATGGGTGGGGCCATCATGACCAACTATCCCTGCACGATCGATACAAAAAATGACTTTTAAATCTTGCAAGGCAACATCATGAATCACTTGATCGTAAGCACGTTGTAAAAAGGTTGAATAGATGACACAAAAGGGGATCATCCCTTCGGTAGCCATACCCGCAGCTAGGGTGACAGCATGTTGTTCGGCAATTCCAACGTCTATACATCGCGTTGGAAACGTCTCCATCATCTGTACTAAGCCACTCCCCGTGGGCATGGCGGGAGTTAGCGCTACAATTTTTTCATTTGTTTTTGCTAAATGAAGTAGTGTTTGTCCTAAAATATCTTGATATTTTAGTTTCTGGTGTTCCTCAGGACGGCTAAGTTTTCCCGTCAGGGGGTTAAATTTTCCTGGAGCATGGTAAGTCACCTGTTCATTTTCTGCAGGGGGGAGGCCTTTTCCTTTTGTGGTAACAAGGTGAATAATGCGAGGCCCTTGCATTTTTTTTTGTTTCTCAAAAACGTGAATGAGTGTTTCGATATCATGACCATCGATGGGTCCTGAATAGCTTAGATTGAGTGATTCAAAAAAGTTAGGGGTGGTAGGCTGCTCCTTTTGTACGGTTTCAAAATAGTGTTTTAAGGCGCCAACACTAGGGTCTATTCCCATGGCATTGTCATTCAAAATAACCAATACATTGGCTTGGGTAGTTCCTAAATGGTTAAGTGCCTCAAACGCCATACCGTTTGCAATGGAGGCATCTCCAACTACGGCAATGTGTTGTTTGTTTTCTCCTTTTAGCTCTGAGCTTAAAGCCATTCCCAAAGCGGCAGAAATAGCGGTGCCTGCATGTCCCGTGCCAAAAGAATCGTAGGGGCTTTCTTCTCTTTTTGGGAATCCGCTAATGCTTCCATATTGACGCAGGGTTTCAAAGTCAATTTTTCTTCCGGTTATCATTTTGTGACCATAAGCTTGATGCCCCACATCCCAAATCAAAAGATCCTTTGGCGTATTAAAACAATAGTGTAAGGCTACGGTCAGCTCTACTGTTCCCAAACTAGAGCCTAAATGTCCTTCTCCTTTGGATAAAGCAAGAATAATTTCTTTTCGCAAGGCTGCTGCAAAATCAGGGAGCTCTTTTTGGGAAAGCTTCCTTATTTCTTCTGGGTTTTGTATGGATGCAAAACGATTTCCTGACATGGGGTAAAGGTAAGGTAAAAGCAAATTGATCTCATGCCTTTGGAATTTGTATTTTTGAACATGGAATTAGACGATCAGTATTTTATGAAGCAAGCCTTGGTCGAGGCTGAAAAAGCGGCCTTTGCAGATGAAGTTCCCGTAGGGGCTGTGGTGGTGGTTGGGCAACGGATTATTGCGCGCGCGCACAATTTGACAGAGCGGCTGCATGATGTAACTGCGCATGCCGAAATGCAGGCCATTACCGCAGCAGCAAATTACTTAAATGGGAAATACTTGGTGGGCTGTACGCTCTATGTCACTTTGGAGCCTTGTGTGATGTGTGCTGGAGCTTTAGCCTGGAGTCAATTGGATCGGGTGGTCTTTGGTGCAGGAGATTCTAAACGTGGATTTCAGCAGGCAACCTTGAATTTACATCCTAAAACGTCTTTGAGCGGGGGTGTTATGGCAGCAGAGGCCAAGCTCTTATTGGATGCTTTTTTTGCTAAAAAAAGGAAATAAAAAAAGCGTTTCATTGCTGAAACGCTCAAGTCTTAGTAATAATATATAAATTATAATACGGTGATACTGGAAGCTTGCTTCCCTTTTTTACCATCTTCTTCTACATACTCTACTTTTGCTCCTTCTCTAAGGGTCACGCCGTTTAGGGCTGAAATGTGAACGAATACGTCTTCTCCAGACTCATCGTTTGTGATGAAACCAAATCCTTTAGCTTCATTGAAAAATTTAACTGTACCAGTCATTGTTTATTTTATTAATTATGCCGCAAAGGTAAACTTAAAATCTATTCTAGCTTACTTTTTAACATTTTTATTTACCAAAGGCTTTGAGTATCAATATTTTTCATGAAAAAATATTAAAATAATTAAATCTTATTTCTCTCTCATTTTCTTCAGATTGTCATCACTTAAGGTATAGTCTTTTAAGTGTTTTCCCTTCCAGTGGTGGTATAAAAATAGCGGGAGGTAAATAAAAGCACCCCCCAAAACGGTAAACCCAATGATTCGCTCTCCGAGGCTAAAATCAATTTGATTTTTGTAATATATTCCCGTGGCCAGTGCTCCTAACAATATCAAAAACAAAATCCGTAAGATGAGTTTCATGGGTTTTTTTATTCTTTTTTAGTGAGGGTAGTCTTTAGAGACAGTTCTTCCAATTGATTTTGATCAAGAGATGCAGGAGCATCAATCATAATATCTCGACCGCTATTATTTTTAGGAAAAGCAATAAAATCTCGAATCGTTTCTTCTCCCCCTAAAATAGCCACTAAGCGATCGAGTCCGAAGGCAATTCCACCGTGTGGTGGTGCTCCAAACTGAAAGGCATCCATCAGGAAACCAAACTGAGCTTGAGCTTCTTCTTTGGAGAACCCTAACAGGTCAAACATTTGAGATTGAAGGGCTTGGTCATGAATCCGAATGGAACCTCCACCAATTTCATTACCATTTAAAACCAAATCGTAGGCATTCGCTTTAACTGCACCTGGATTGGTTTTTAATAACTCGAGTTGATCGGGTTTGGGAGCAGTAAAAGGATGGTGCATGGCATGGTAGCGTTTGCTTTCTTCGTCCCATTCTAACAATGGAAAATCGGTAACCCATAAGGGGGCAAATTCTTCCGGATTTCTCAGCCCAAGGCGTTCTCCTAATTCCATTCGAAGGGCACTTAATTGTGATCTTGTGCTATGACTGTCTCCAGAAAGCACTAAGATTAAATCTCCTGTCTTGGCGTTACAGCGTGCTGCCCATTGAGCTAAATCAGCAGCATTAAAAAATTTATCTACTGAGGATTTATGGCTTCCATCGGCATTGCATTTTACCCAGATTAATCCTTTGGCACCGATTTGAGGACGTTTGACCCAGTCAATCAACCCATCAATTTCTTTTCTTGTCATTTCTGCTGCTTGGGGAACTGCGATTCCAACCACCAATTCTTGGCTATCAAAAACACCAAATCCTTTTCCTTGTGCCAAGTCATTAAGTTCGCAAAAAGTCATCCCAAAGCGAATATCGGGCTTGTCATTTCCATAGGTTTTCATGGCCTCTTCGTAGGACATTCTGGGAAATGGATTGGGTTCAATACCTTTAATACTTTTTAATAAATGTTGTGTTAAGCCTTCAAATTGATTTAAAATATCTTCCTGTTCAACAAAGGTCATTTCACAATCAATCTGAGTAAATTCCGGTTGTCTGTCAGCACGTAAATCTTCATCTCGAAAACATTTTACGATCTGAAAATACTTATCCATTCCTCCCACCATCAACAATTGTTTAAACGTTTGGGGAGATTGAGGTAAGGCATAAAACTGCCCTGCATTCATCCGAGACGGAACAACAAAATCTCGAGCTCCTTCAGGCGTCGATTTGATTAAATAAGGAGTTTCAACATCAATAAAACCTGCATCGGTTAAATAATTTCGTACGGCCATAGATACCTTAGAGCGAAACATGAGTTTCTCCTTTACCGCACTTCGTCGAATGTCTAAATAACGATACTGCATGCGTAATTCTTCCCCACCATCAGTTTGGTCTTCGATCGTGAAAGGAGGAGTTTTGGCTTCATTTAAGACTGTTAAATCATCAACTAATACTTCGATGGCACCGGTACTGAGATTAGGATTTTTAGATTCCCGTTCAATTACGGTTCCTTGAATTTGGATGACAAATTCTCTTCCCAAGCCTTGTGCTTTTTCAAAAACAGCTTTTGGGGTTCGTTCTTCGTCAAAAACTAATTGCGTGATGCCATAGCGATCTCTAAGATCTGTCCAAATGATAAATCCTTTATTTCTGTTTTTTTGTACCCAACCCGACAGGGTTACGTTTTGATTTAAATGTTCCAGAGAGAGTTCTCCACAGTGATGCGTTCTATACATGGTTTCTTTATGTGCTGCAAAAATAAAAAATCCTGAGGCGCTAACCTCAGGATTTGGATTTCTTTATAAAACTCTTTTTAGCCAAAGTTTAATGGAATAAACAATAGAGAAGGTTGACGGTACTATCACCAAGGTTAGAAAGGTGGCAAAAGTCAATCCAAAGATGACGGTCCAAGCCAAAGGCCCCCAAAAGACTACATTGTCTCCTCCAATATAAATCTTAGGATCCCATTCAGAGAATAATGAGAAAAAGTCAATGTTCAAACCGATACCCAATGGAATCAAGCCCAAAACAGTGGTAATTGCAGTAAGAATAACGGGTCTTAACCGCGCTGTACCCCCTTCAACAATCGCTTCGGTGACTAAATCTTTATTCAACATTTCCCCTTCGGATAATTTTGCAACACCTCTTTTTCGGTCAATGAGTAATTGGGTATAATCTAAAAGGACGACCCCGTTATTAACAACAATTCCTGCCAAGGCTATAATTCCCATCATGGTCATTAAAATAACAAAGGGCATTTGGAAGGCCATTAAGCCTAAAAAGACACCCGTGAAACTCAAGAAAATAGAGAGTAAAATAATGAGTGGCTTGGAGATAGAGTTAAATTGAAAAACCAATAATAACAAAATCAGGCCTAAAGCACTTGCCAACGCTTTGGATAAGAAGGACATGTTTTTTTCCTGTTCTTCTATTTCTCCTGAAAATTTAAAATTGACTCCATCGGGAAGTTTGTACCCCTTGAGAGATTGCTTTACATTATCAACCACTGCATTTGCGTTATATCCAGCAAGTACTGAAGAATAAAGGGTTACCACTCTATTAAGTTGTCTGTGTTTTATCGCACTAAAGCTGTTCTTTTTTTCTTGTTCGATTAAAGATGAAATAGGGATTTCTTTAATACGTCCATTTGCAGGGTCTCTAAAAATGATGTTTTGATTAAATAAAGCATTATTGTTATACCGGTTGGCTTCATTAAAGCGAACATTAATATCATAATCGTCTCCATCTTTTTTAAAAATACCTGCTTTAGATCCAAACAGCGAAGTTCTTAACAATTGTCCAACTTGTGCTGCTGAAACGCCCAACTCTCCTGCTTTTTGACGATCGACAGTAAGTTCCAGACCAGGTTTGTTTTTATTTACATTGATTTTAAGTTCTTCTACGCCAGCGATATTTACTCGGTTTAAAAACTCTTTCATAGTTTCAGCCGTTTGGATCAGACCCAAATAGTCTTTCCCAGTAATTTCAATCGTTACAGGATATCCAGCAGGCGGTCCTTTGGCATCTTTTTCTACAGAAATTGATACGCCAGGGAATTTACCAATAAGTTGTTGTTGTACTTCTTCTCTAAAGGATTCACTAGAGACCCCTTGACGAAATTTAAACTCTTGCATGGTCAAGGTTATTTTCCCTTTGTTAGGGAGCTCGTTGGTATTTCCATTATCAATTTGTGGATTCCCAGCCCCTTCTCCTACTTGAGCTACCATAGATTCTATTAGAATGTTTGTTCCAGCTTTATTGTAGGTGTCACGTTCCATTACAGTTAAAATTTCCTTTTCAATGCGTTTTGTTGTTGCATTGGTTTTAGAAATTGCGGTACCCTCAGGATATTCAATAAAGACAAAAATCTGTTGTGGCTGATTGTCTGGAAAAAACTCTACTTTGGGAGGAAATATACCCATCAAAGCGAAAGATGTAAATAAAAGGATGAAGGTGCCTCCAAGAAACGCGATGGGTTTATACCCTTCGAGAGCAAAAGATAAGAAGCGTCTGTACCCATTTTCTAGACGGACTAAAAAGGTATTTTGAAACGTTAAGGCCATTTTTTTGATGAAGAATTTATAAAGCCAAAACAGTAAAGGAACCAATACCATTAAATTTCCAAAAACGCGTGTATTGGGGGATCCGAATAAAAGAATAATACCCAATCCTCCCATAAAAATGGTAATTCTCCATAAACTTTTAGTGCTAATTTCTCGTTCACTTATTTCCATAAATTGAGAGACAAGCATGGAGTTAAAGAAAATAGCCACGACCAAAGAGGATCCTAATACAACAGAAAGTGTGATGGGGAAATAAATCATAAATTCTCCCATCAACCCAGGCCAAGCCCCTAACGGAAGAAAAGCAGCGATAGTCGTCGCGGTTGATACTATGATAGGAAATGCAATCTCACCAATACCTGCTTTAGCAGCAGCGATTCTAGACATACCTTCTTTTTCCATAAGGCGATAAACATTTTCTACCACCACGATACCGTTATCGACCAACATTCCTAATCCCATTACAAGGCCAAAAAGGACCATGGTATTGAGCGTATATCCTAATGCCGATAAAATCATAAAGGACATAAACATGGACATTGGGATAGCAAAGCCCACAAACAAAGCGTTTCGGAATCCCAAAAAGAACATGAGGACTGTTACTACCAAGATTACCCCAAAGATGATGCTATTGACTAGTTCACTCACTTGGTTCAATGTCAAGTTGGATTGATCGTTGGAAACCTTGATTTCAAGATTAGATGGCAACCCTATATTCTGTGGCTCTGCCACCAAAGCTTTAATTTCTTGAGAAGCAATGACTAGATTTTTACCTCCTCTTTTAACAACATCAAGTAACACTGCTTTTTTTCCAAAGGAGCGAGCAAAAGAGGTTTTTTCTTTTTCTTTGAAGGAAATTTCTGCGAGATCGCCAAGATAAACAGGACCATTATCTGTTTTAACCACAAAACTTTTTAAGGCTTCTGGATCTTTAATTTCACCTGTCAAACGCAATGTTCTTCTTTGACCACCACTTACAATATTTCCACTTGAAATGGTTGTGTTTTCTCTTGAAATGGCATTTAAAATGTCATTAAAAGAGACTTTAGCTGCAGTCATCTTATAAATGTCAACCGCTACTTCTACTTCAAAGACTTGAATCCCTCGAATATTGACTTCTTTAATCTGAGGTAATTGTTCGATTTGGCCTTCTAAAAGTTCGGCATAAACTTTCAATTGCTCAATGGGGTAGTCTCCGTGTAAGCTAATATTTAAGATGGGTTGTAATTCAGAAAAGTCCAACTCAAAAATATTGGGTTCTACTTTCGCATTGTTAAAAACAGGCCAGTCTGCACCTGAGGTAATACCATCCACTAAATCTTTTACTTTTTGTTTGGCATCATCAATGGAGATGTTTTCGTCAAATTCAACATCAATTACCGAAAAATCTTCAGAGGAGGTTGAGCGAATTTCAACTAAATTTGGAACTCCTTTTAAGGCTTCTTCCAAGGGGTCAGTAACCGTTCTTTCAATATCTTCAGCGGTATTTCCAGGATAGATTGTACTCACAAATACCTTAGTGTCATTGATCTCTGGAAAAGTTTCACGCGGCATATTAAAATACGAACTAATGCCTAAAACTAAAAATATAGCCATGATCACATAAACCACTGTTTTATGATCGATTGCCCAAGAGGCAAATAGAAATTCTTTTGTGTTATTTGTTTTCATTGATTTAGCCATTATTGTTCAATTCGGGTTACTTTTTGACCCGCCACTAAAAGGCTAACACCCTCATCGACGATTAAGTCATTGAGTTCGATCCCTTCAATGATTTCAACCATTTCGTTCTGAGCTTTACCTAGAGAAACAAACTGTTGTGATGTAGTAAAACCATTATCTTCCTCAGGGGTCTCTAAAACAAAAACAAAAGTTTCTCCCTTTGCATTTTCTCTAACGACTCGAAGCGGGATCATAATCGCTTCTTGGTTAGCATAGTCAATTACACTTAAACGCGCATTTAGGTTGGGCTTTATTAATCCCGTTGGGTTATCAAGAGGCGCCTCAATGCGAAAGGTTCTGTTACTCGGTTGTATGAAATTTCCTGTTTGGCGAATGATCGTAGTTTGTGTTTCATTTAAAACAGGTATCGTAACGGTTGCGCTGCTTCCCTTGGTGATATTTTTCAAATAGTTTTCAGGGACATCGGATTCTACGTACATACTATTAAGATTTACAATTCTAAGAAGAGGAGACATTCCAGGAGCGACGGTTTCTCCTTCTTTTGCTGTGATTTCATCGATTACCCCGTTAAAAGGGGCGTAGATTTTAGTTTTAGCAAGTTGTTCTTTCATTTGAGCAACTTGCTTTTGTTGGGTTTTGTAGCGTGTTTTGGCCTCCAGATACATCATTTCAGAACCAATCTTTTGATCCCACAAGCGTTGGGTCCGTTCAAAGGTAGTTTTGGAAAGAGCGAGCTGCAAGTTCATTTGATCTAATTGATCTTGAAGTCCTGCATCATCAATCATCGCAAGCAGTTTCCCTTTCTTAACATTTTGTCCTTCAACAACCAAAATTTGTTCTAAACGCCCACTAAATTCAGGCGATAATAACAGATTTTGTCGTGTTTTGATATTGGCTTGAACTTCTACAGTGTGGTTAAACACTTTTGATTCCGCTTGGAAAGCAGTAACTAAAGTTCTTTTTTCATCACCAGTAAGCGAAAGGATCGCTTCATTGACCTGCTTTAATTCTTGATTTAAAGTATTTATTTGATCCGTATAGTTGACTTTTTGATTTTGTAATTCTTCAAGATTTGTTGGGGTTTGATTTACAGCGTTTATTTCCCCCTTTTCTTGACCACAAGCAAGAAGGAGAAGAGAAAAACTGAGGATAATTATTGATTTTTTCATAATTTTTATTTTTGGGAAGGGTTAAGAAGGGTTTCTAAATTTAATTTCTTCTGAACAACGCTTTGAATAGATTTAATGTAATTGTTTTGTGCGTTATAAAGTTGAAGTTGTGCTTCTCTATATTCAAAAGAACTTGCAAGACCTTCAAAGTATTTGATTTGATTTTTTTCTTTAATTCGGGTAGCCAAGGCTAAATTTTCTTTAGTTGTAAAATAATTTTCTACGGCCAATTGATATTCATTTGTTGCGGCTTGTATTTCAATAAAAATTCTTTCTTGAGTTTCATTGAGGTTGGTTTCAGCTTGGGCTACTGCAATTTTTGCTTTTTGTGAATTTGCACGACGCATGAAAGAGCTGAAAATAGGAACTTGAAGTTTTACACCAAGCATGGATGCTCCAAACCATTTCTGGTTGGCTTCTGTAAAACTAAAGGTCTCACGATTACCGGTATAATTTCCATTCAAAAAGGCAGAGAGACGCGGCATATTTTTTGATCGTTCAAGTTTGTATAATAAGCCTTCAGAGGCAAAGTTGTTTTGCGCAATTTTGACATCAATATTATTCTCTATTTTAGGTGCTGTTTCAGTGGGAAATTCGAAAAGACTTGCTGTTGTGAGCGTATCCAACTCATCTTTTAAAAATAAAGGGGATTGGGTTGGGAACCCCATCAATAGTTTTAACATGTCTAAAGTGATGCGCTCTACGTTTTGGGCATAACGCAATTGAGTTTCTACACTGGATAAAGTTAAACGGAGCTGCTCCACACTTTCTTCTTCTTCAAAACCATTTCGAAATAACTGGGTTAGCTCTTCCAAATTGGTTTTTAAATTAGCTCTATTTTTTTCTAAAAAAAGAATGTTTTCACGCGTCAATAAAACAGAAAAGTAGCTGTTGATTATATTTTTACGAATTTCAAGAACGGTTTTTTCCAACAAATTCTCAGAAATATTTAAATACACTTTTATGGATTCAAGACCAACCAAATAGGAACCATCAAAAATTAATTGGTTTAAAGTAACCCCTGCTCTCATGGTTTGAGGGGTTCCAAATTGAACTTCTGCAAACTCCCCTTCTTTACCTCCAAAAAATTGGGCAGGGATTAAGGAGGTAGGAAGTTCAATAAAGTTCTGATAGTCTGCCTCTGCTGTTATTTGAGGAAGTCCAATGGCAATGGTTTTCCATTTTTCCTTGTAAGCTTTCTGTACCTCTAGGTTTGCGTTAATAACACTACGATTATTTTCTAAACCATAAGCAACGGCTTCTTCCAATGAAACGGATTCGGGGAGGTTTTGGGCATGCAAGGTGCCAAAACCAACGCATAGGATGAGGATTATTTTTTTTATCATAGGTTCATTTCTTTTTTGTAGGTTTCTAATTTTAACGTTCCTGCAGGTGTGCATATTGCTCGAAGGTGATATTCGGAAAAGCTGATCATCAGCTCGTCTATATTATATTGTTCGATTGGAAAAAGATTAATATCTCGAATCCCTCTGATTCCATTGAAGAAAATTCTCAAAACAAAATCAATATCCAGTTCTTGACGGAATAAGCCTGTTTTTATTCCCTTGACAATACTTGAAGCAAACAAATTTCCCAAGGCCTTAAACTCCTTTTCCTTCAATTTGGAATAGATATTAGGGTAATATTTTTGAAGTTGATATTGTGGAGATTTTTTTTCATTTGACAAATAGTTCATTGCTTCTTTTTTGAGCTGATAAAGTTCAATGATTGGGTCTTTAGAATGCTTTGAGATACTTATGATACGTTCAATGATTAAATCAAAGTGATTCATTGAACTTTCTAAAACGAGCTGTTCTTTTTTTGGAAAATGAACATAAATAGTTTTTTTAGACACTCCCATGTGCTGCGCAATGTCGTCCATGGTGACGCTTTTAAATCCATATTGTAAAAAAAGGGAAATCGCTTGTTTGACAATTTCTTTTTCCATCACATTTTTTTTGCAAAGATACACAAGGAAACTTTATACACAAAAAAAGTTTCTAAAGTTTTTATAGTCTTCGGGTAATCATAAATATCCTATTTTTACAAAAAAAAACAAAGTGTCATTACATAAATACCAGCAGCTTTTTTCCTCCTTTCTAGAGGGAAACAAACAAAAAGAAGAACCCAAAGGACTGTATACTCCAATAAGCTATATTTTACAATTGGGAGGGAAACGCTTACGTCCACTTTTAACCTTAATGGCAACCGATGCATTTGGAAATGACCCAAAAGATGCTTTGTCAGCAGCGTTATCAGTGGAGATTTTTCACAACTTCACTTTAATGCATGATGATATAATGGATGCTGCTCCTTTACGACGAGGAAAAACTACCGTTCACGAAAAGTGGAACACGAATACGGGTATTCTCTCTGGGGATGCCATGTTGATTCAAGCCTATCAATGTCTAGAGATGTACAGAGATCCTTTGTACGGAAAGCTCAATAAACAATTGAGTAAAACAGCGCTTGAAGTATGTGAGGGCCAGCAATATGATGTTGATTTTGAGACACAAACAACAGTTTCAATCTCAGCCTATTTGGAAATGATCAAGCTTAAGACGGCTGTTTTAGTGGGTCATGCACTCAAAACCGGGGCATGGATCGGAAATGCAACCGATCAAGAAGCAGAAAAACTCTACGATTTTGGAGTATTGTTGGGATTAGCATTTCAAATTCAAGACGACTATTTAGATGCTTTTGGAGATCCTAAAGATTTTGGAAAACAAGTAGGAGGTGACATTATTGAAAGCAAAAAAACCATTTTATATCATAAAGCCATGGAACTTGGATCACCCTTGGAAAAGAAAACTTTGATTGAATGGTTTAGTTTTGATGGGAATAAAACGGATAAAATCACTGCTGTAAAAGCTATTTTTGATTCTACTGGCGCTGCTCTTGCAAGTCAAAAATTAGTATCTAAATATACTCAACTGGCTTTTGAAAAATTAGAAGAGATTCAGATTTCAGACGATGGAAAAAAGACATTAAAAGCCTTTGGTAATAATTTGATGGAACGAAAATTTTAGAGAATGCGCTTAAAAAGTGCACTTAAAAACCACCTAATTTGTTCGAATGTAAACGAGGAAAGAATTTTTAAATCCTCCGATAAAGTAGTCTTTTCATCCAAGAAGCGAAAAATAGTTAGGGGATGATTTTTAGCAAACATTCGCTCGAATAATCTACTTCCCTGTTCATTATATTTTAATAATACATCTAAAAAAAGTAAATCGTAAAATCGGAATCTATTTCTGGTTTGAAATTGATTTAAGTTTTTTTCAGTTTTTAGAAAGGAAACCAATTGATTTATTTTACGTTCTGTGTTTTTAAAAGTAAATCCAGTACTGGCTTTGGTCCACCCTCCAGCCGTTCCAATATTTAAAAGATTAGGCGTGTTGAATTGTTCCAAAGGGAAACAACTCATGGGAATATTTCCTTGTTCTTTTTCTTCTATTTCAAAGTCTGAAATTCCCTGAGCATTCAAATAGTTGATGATTCCAGTTTCGTATTCTTCCTTTTGAAGTAGATCCTCTGAAAATAAAGTATATTCAACGAGTGCATGTTTTTCATCTGTAGGGAGGAGATATAAAAAACGGGTTTGTCCTTGTTGTGGAATATCAAAATCCATAAAAAGCACCTTTTCAGGATCAAACATAGGGGTGTTTGTTTTAATAAACCAGCCAATAAAATGTTGGTTGAGTACAGGATATTTTTTCTGGTTGTACAGCGCTTTTGGATTGAAAATGCTATTGAATACTTTTTCAGATTCAAAGATTCCTTTATCTGTTTGAACTACAGAAGTGGACTTGTTTTCTTTGATTTTAAGCACTTCAGCCTTAAGTAAAGTAAGCTGTTTTTGGGCTTCAATTTTTTGATATATTTCTTTATAAAACGCTTTAGATCGAAGCATCTTATAGTGAAAAGGCGCCAGTTTAAAATTTAGGTTGAGTTCCTTTGATTTAAAAGAAGCTGATGGCCAAGATTTTTTTATCAAAAAGTCAAAATTTCCTGGATTAGTTTCCCAAAAACACCACGTTCGGTCGTTTGAGTTTTTAGTCTCTTTTTCAATCAATAAGATCTTTTTTTTATCGAAATAGGAATCCTCTAAAAGAGCGTTTACCAATAACAAGCCAGAAGCACCGCCGCCACAAATGATATAATCAAAAACTTGTTTTTTCATAGTAAGTAGTAAAAGTAATTAAAAGCTTTTTATTTCAAGTTAATTTAACTTAAGTGTTTATTTTTGCATAAAGTTTTAGGAATGGAGTCAGTCATTGAGTTTTTTCAAAATACAGATCCAGTGTTGGGAGCGTTTTACGCTACAGTATTCACATGGGGTTTGACTGCTTTAGGGGCTTCTTTAGTGTTTTTTGTAAAAGACTTGAATCGTGCTGTGTTGGACGGACTCTTGGGATTCACAGGAGGGGTAATGGTTGCAGCTAGTTTTTGGAGTTTGTTGGCTCCGGGGATTGAGATGAGTCCCGGCGAAGGTTTTACCAAAGTTATGCCCGCTGCAATTGGTTTTGGTTTGGGTGCTCTTTTTATTTTTGGTTTGGATAAAGTATTACCTCATATCCACATCAATTTCAAAGAAAGTGAAGGAATCAAAACACCTTGGCATAGAACCACTTTATTAGTGCTGGCAATTACCTTACATAATATTCCAGAAGGACTTGCGGTAGGGGTTTTATTTGGTGGGGTAGCTGCAGGAATTCCAGAGGCTTCAATTGCTGGTGCCGTTGCATTGGCGATCGG
>Ga0233395_1000476_pt1 | contig 20701 bp, 15 predicted proteins | sample 27DmetaG_FD_186029 | JGI IMG/M metagenome (GOLD analysis project Ga0233395, IMG submission 186029) | Seawater microbial communities from Monterey Bay, California, United States - 27D | ecosystem: Environmental > Aquatic > Marine > Coastal | place: USA: California | collected 2016-10-12 | reverse complement strand
TTTTAACCAGGGAGCGATTAATGTGTTTATGGCCGTACCTACTATTTATTATAAATTGATAGCCCACTGGAATGAATTACCTCATGTAGATAAAGAACGAATTTCCAAGTCCCTTACTCAATTTAGACTGATGGTTTCTGGCTCTGCAGCCCTTCCCATTTCTGTACTCGAGGCATGGAAAAAGATTAGTGGTCACACACTTTTGGAACGCTATGGAATGACAGAAATGGGGATGGCAATAAGTAATTCCTATAACGGAGAACGTATTCCGGGGCATATTGGCCTTCCTTTAGAAGGGGTTACTGTTCATTTGGCAGACGAAAAAAACAAAATTGTAGCACAAGGTACACAGGGAGAAATCCAAGTTAAAGGACCAAATATCTTTAAGGAATACTGGAATAAACCTCAAGCAACGCATGATGCATTTACTGAAGAGGGGTGGTTTAAAACCGGGGATATCGCGGTTTTTGAAAATAATTCTTACCGAATTTTAGGAAGAAATTCAGTCGATATAATTAAATCAGGGGGATATAAAATTTCTGCTTTAGAAATAGAAGAAGCCCTGCGGAAACATCCAAAAATCAAAGAGTGTGGAGTTGTGGGTGTAGCGGATGACGAATGGGGAGAATTGATTTGTGCGAGTTTAATTATAACCGAAGATGAGATTGACTTTGATGCAGTATCATCTTGGCTAAAAGAAAGCTTACCTTCTTATAAACTGCCAAGAAAATACAACATCCTTGATGACCTCCCTCGTAACGTGATGGGTAAGGTGACAAAAAAGGAATTAAAGAAACTCTTTTAACCGAAGTATTATGAAAATATATGGAGTTGCACTTCTTTCTTTTTGTTTTCTTGTAGGAAAATTTTTAGGAACTCTTTTAGGGAAAATAATCGATGTCAATGGTGATGTTGGTGGTGTTGGATTTGCCATGCTGTTGTTAATAATAATTAATTCTTGGGTTAACAAAAAGGGAGGATTGGAAGTTGGAACTAAAGAAGGGATTTTATTCTGGAGTGGAATGTATATTCCTATCATTATTGCCATGGCCGCAACTCAAAATGTAAAAGCAGCTTTGTCTGGAGGACCTGTGGCAATTGTTGCAGGAAGTGTGGTAACACTTTCTGCTTTTTTTATCGTTCCTCTTCTATCGAGGATAGGTAAACAGCATATTAAAACTGAAAAAAATGATTGAAATCCTAAGAGAACTTATTGGAAAAAATGGATTGTTGTTTTCATTTCTTTTTGTTGGGATCATCATGTGGGTTTCATTTAAAATTTCAAAAACTTTATTAAAAAATAAAATCCCAGGAGTTGCACTTGCAGTAATTATAGGATTGTCCCTTGCTTTTTTTGGCGATAAAAAAGGGATTGCTGACTTTAGTCTCTTTTCAGGAATGGCTTTTTTTGGTGGTTCTATGTTACGAGATTTTGCTGTAGTTGCCACTGCTATGGGAGCTGATGTGAATAAAATACGATCTGCAGGTTTGGCTGGGGTCATTTCTCTTTTTGTAGGTGTGTTCTGGTCTTTTACAATTGGGGTTCTTTGTGCCTATTTTTTAGGATATACAGATGCCGCAAGTCTGGCTACTATAGGTGCTGGGGCATGTACTTATATAGTAGGTCCTGTTACAGGATCTGCACTGGGTGTCAGTTCAGAGATAATTGCTATTAGCATTGCCGCTGGAGTTGTTAAAACCATAGTTGCAACCGTAGGAACTCCGCTTTTAGCAAAATATATACAACTGAACAACCCTCATGCGGCAATTGTCTTTGGAGGCTTGATTGGCACCACTAGTGGTGTTACTGCTGGATTAGCAGCTACTGACCCAAAATTAGTCCCTTATGGAGCTTTGACAGCAACTTTCTACACTGGTCTTGGATGTTTATTATGCCCTTCACTTTTCTATTATATTTTGCATGTTGTACTCAATAATTGATAAGGTTTACATAATTTTAAAACAATGAGCAATTTCAATTTCATTTTATGAAAACATACTTAATTCTAATTCTTTTAATTTTTCAATTTGGTTTAGGTCAAAAAACTCCAGAACCATTCCAAGCAGTTAAAACTTTTTTTGAAGCCTTTCACAATAGAGACTTACAGGGGCTTAAAGATAGTTTTGATGCAACCGCTGTAATGCAAAGAGCTGCAATGCGCAATGGTAAATCAGTTTTGTTCCCCCAGGATGTTTCGCTTTTTATAGAACGTGTTGCTTCTAGACCCAACACGCCAGTTTGGAACGAATCCCTTGGGGAACCCAAAGTTCAGCAATCTGCAAACCTCGCTACTGTTTGGGTACCTTTTAAGTTTTATCTCGACGATACGTTATCGCAGTGCGGGGTAAATCAATTCACTCTTTTTTGGAATGGAGAGCAATGGAAGATTATTCACCTAATAGATACCTCTGAAAAATGTTCTGATTAAAACGTTTTTTTATAAATTTATTTGGGAAATGTGTTTTTATAAACAGTTCCTTTTTTCATAACAAAATCCACTTTTTGAAGTAGTGAAATATATCTTAATACATCCCCTTTAACAGCGATGATGTCTGCCTGTTTTCCTGAGGTTATAGTACCCACTTTTTCTTCAACCCCCATAAATTTGGACGGCCAATAAGTTGCAGATTTTATTGCCTCAAGAGGGTTTACTCCCAACTCGCTCACCCATATATCTAACTCATTCCAAGTACTTTGGGAGTGGAATTTCATTGGTACACCACTATCGGTTCCAATCATCATTACAACTCCTGCTTCTTTTAGCTGATTGAACTTTGTTTTTAATGTGGGTTTTCGAATTGAGGTAAGCTGAAAATAGGGGAGCTCCCCAGGTTTGCTTATAGAAGCTTTTATGTCTTGTACTATGGAGTCTGGTAAATCTAAATGCCAACTGTCATTATCTAAACTTTCAGGATTATTTATTACATAATCGTGATTGAAAAGAACTTCAATTGTTGGGGTCCAGTATAAGGGACCCAAATTCATCTTTGCCGTGCGATCTTTAATGAGTTCCATAACATCATCTGGATAGGCGGGAGAGGAGGAAAGACCAGTATGTTCGAAATTATCTACACCCGCTTTAATTCCTATTCTTATTTCATCAGGACGATGGGAATGGGCAACGACTTTTAGCTTGTTTTTATGGGCTTCATCAACAACTGCCTTTACTTCAGCATAGGTCATTTGATCTTGATCGATTAACTTGATGCAGTCAACTCCAGCATTCGCAAGTTTTTTGACTTTAGCTCTTGCATCTTTTTCACCATTAACTCCCCATCTGAAAGCTTCCGTACCCGGATAAGGCTTTTTTTGAATAAACGGTCCGCTCATATACATAGTTGGTCCAGGAAGGCGTCCTTGATTTATGGCATCTCGAACAGCGATACTCGCCTTAAGAGGTGCTCCTAAATCTCGAGCACTGGTAACTCCTGCTAACAAGAGTTGATGCGCCGAAGCAGGCATGATTACATTTTCAAAAATGGGTAAATAGGTTTTATCCCAATAACTGTAATCTGAATGACCCGTTATCATCAAATGAACATGCATGTCCCAAAGTCCTGGAAGGACGCTCATCCCTTCAGTAGAGATTACTTCCACATTTTCTGGAATTGGTGTGTTGTCTTTAGTGCCAACTTTTATTATGGTTTCACCTTCAATCAAAATTACACTATTTTTTATAGGTTGATTTCCAAATCCATCAATAAGGGTTCCCCCTACCAAAGCCTTGGTTTGAGCACAAAGAGCCAAGGGAAATAGGAAGATGTATAAAAATTTTTTCATTCTTGAGAAATATATGTTGACCCTTCAATTTAGTGAAAAAAACCTAACTCCCTGATTCGCTTTTCTTCGAAAGAAACTCAGATGTTAAAGAATAAGTGTAATTTAGAATTTAAGTAAATCTATTTTAAATGAAATCCATAAATATTAAATCCCTATTTCTTGTAACGTTTTCTTTTATTTGTATTCAACAAATCACTGCTCAATACATTGGTTATACCCAAGAAACATGGCAAAATCAAGAGGCTGTAGAAAAAGCATTTCTTGAACTTCAAAACACTAAAGCTTTTAAACAGCATTTAAAAAATTTGACCGTACGTCCACATGTAGTTGGAAGTAAAGCTAATGAAGCCGCTATGGAATACATAAGTAAGGTAATGGGAGATGCAGGTTTGCATGTAACCCAATACCCATATGATGTTTATCTTCCAAAAGAACCTGGATATTCATTAATTGAAATTGTAACTCCTAGTCGGAGTGTTTTAAACCAAAAGGAAGACATCATAGAAGAAGACCCTTTTTCAAAAGATGAAGCCTTGTGGAAAGGATGGAATGCCTTTTCAGGTAGTGGGGATGTTACTGGAGAAATTGTGTATGTAAATTATGGAAGAAGGGAAGATTTTGAACAGCTCAAAGCCTTAGGAGTCAAGCTAGAAGGAAAAATTATTCTAGCGCGTTATGGTGGAAACTTTAGAGGATTTAAAGCAAAATTTGCTGAAGCAAATGGGGCTTCTGGTTTAATTATCTTTACGGATCCTGCCGATAGTGGATTTGCTAAAGGCTTGGTATTTCCAGAAGGACCTTATTATAACAATTCCACAATTCAAAGAGGTTCTCTTTTAACTGCAGACTTTACCGGTGACCCATTAACGCCATTCGAACCGGCCTTGCCATTAGATGGGAAGAAGAAAGTTAAACGCATTAAGCCTGAAGACGGTCAATTTCATACGATTCCAGTAAGTCCTATTTCTTACGGAGAGGCAGAAAAAATAATTCAGCATATGAAAGGAATGGCCGTGCCAAAAAACTGGCAAGGAGGACTTCCCTACACCTACAGGGTTGAAGGAGGCCCATCCTTAAAGGTGCGATTGAAAGTAGAACAAAAAAAGGACTTTGTCCGCGCTACCAATGTAATTGGAATGTTAAAGGGTAGCGAGGCACCAGACGAATGGATCATTCTAGGAAGTCATTATGACGCATGGGGTTTTGGAGCTACTGATCCTAATAGTGGAACTGCGATGTTACTGAGTTTAAGTGAAACCCTAGGAAAGCTCAAAAAAGAAGGCTTTGCTCCAAAACGATCCATCCTAATTGGACATTGGGATGCAGAGGAGCATGGAGTTATCGGCTCCAGCGAGTGGGTAGAACACCTCCAAAAGGATTTGAAGGCAAAAGGGATTGCCTACATGAATTTTGATGGTGGTGTTTCCGGGAAAAACTTTGGGGCATCATCTGCTCCTACATTAAAAAAGTTACTATTGGAGACTTCTAAAAAAGTTGATTATCCCTATACAGAACAAAATTTATTTGAATTTTGGAAAAAAGAAGGTCAACAAGAACCCAATATTGGAAATTTAGGAGGAGGATCTGATCATATTGCATTTTACATGCATGTTGGAGTTCCGTCTTTAAGCGGAGGAGCTGGCGGCGCAAATTTATATCATTCCAATTACGACAGTTTTTACTTTTATGAGAAATTTGTTGATCCAGAGTTTAAAATGGGGCCTATGGTAGAACAAATGGCCGGGATGATGGCATTAATACTGGCAAATGGGACACTGGTTCCTTATGATTTAAACAAATACGCAACAGACTTAGCGATGCATTTCAGCAATGCAACCAAAAAAGTTGAAAGCTATCATCCCGATTTTGAAGGATTTAATAAGGTAGCTCAAGCTATAGATGCCTTGAAAGAAAGTGCTGAGAAACTTACAGCGGTTATGGAATCTTTTTTAAAAAAGGAATCGTTTTCAAAACAAAAAATTAAGGGGATCAATAAGCAACTGATTGCATTAGAAAAAAGCTTTATCTCTGAAAAAGGAATGTATTTTGGTTCTTGGTATCGTTCATTATATGCTGCTTCAGATCCCTACAGTGGTTATGGTGCATGGATATTGCCAGGTGTAGAATATGAAATAGCAAATCAAGAAACCAAAAGATTAACAGAATGGGATAACCGCTACGCTGAGGCAATACTTGATCTTAAATTAAAAATGGAGGCACTTCTTATGGAATTGAAATAGTCCAATTCTTTAAGGCATGTAACCTGGTCCTTTGATAAATTTTCCTGGGAGTTTTCCCGTGTGTACCCCATTTTGAAGGACTTGTATTCCGTTTACAAATACATCTTGAACCCCCGTAGCGTATTGCATTGGATTTTCAAAAGTAGCATGATCACTAATGGTGTTTGGATCAAAGATTACCACATCAGCAAAATACCCCTCTTTTAATAATCCTCTTTGCTTGATTTTTAAATTAGAAGCAGCTAAACCAGTAAGCTTGAAAATTGCTTCTTCGAGAGAGATTAGTTTTTCTTTTCTCACATATTTTCCGAGTAATCGAGAAAAATTTCCAAATGCACGGGGGTGGGTACTATTTTTAAGAAAAACCCCTTCAGGAGCCATAGAACCTGCGTCAGAACCAAAACTCATATAGGGGAGTTTGATTTGCCTTTTTACATTTTCCTCGCTCATCAAAAAGTAAACAGTCCCAACTCTACTTCCATCTTGAATAACCAAATCTATAGCCGTTTCCTCAGGACTTTTTCCTTTAATTTTGGAGATTTCGGCTAGGGTTTTTCCTGTGAGGTATTTTAAACTATCATTTTTAAAACCCACCATAATCAACTTATCTGGAGACTCTGCTGCTCGCATCAGATTCTCCCATTCATCTGTGTCGGTTTGCATTTCTTTTACAACTTGCTTTCTAATTTTAGGATTTTTTAGACGTTCAATCCATTTGTTTAAGCCACCTTCTTGAACCCAAGGTGGCATGGAGGCATCTAAACCGGTTGCTCCTGCAGTATAGGTATACATGTCTGTGGTAATCTTAAGTCCTTTTGCCCTTGCTGAATCTATTTTTTGGATTACATCATCCAATTTTCCCCAGTTCTTTTTTCCACTTTGTTTTAGGTGATAGATTTCTGCGCGTATTTCTGCCTCGTGAGCAATGGTTAAAAGTTCATCTACACTTTCAAGGATTTTGTTTCCTTCACTTCGCATATGAGAGATGTACATTCCATCATATTGGGCTGCTACTTTACAAATTTCAATCAATTCTTCGGTTGAAGAATAGAATGCAGGAGCGTATATGAGGGACGATCCAATCCCCATCGCACCTTCTTGCATCCCCTGATGAACTAATTCCCTCATCAAGTTCATTTCTTCCTCATTGGGTTGACGATCTTCATAGCCTACAGCATTGATCCTTAAGCTAGTTGCACCAATGAATGAAGCAACATTGGTTGAGACGCCTTTATCTTCTATGAATTGAAGATATTCTCCAAGCGAAGTCCAAGGGATGTCGTATTTGATATCTCCCTGATTTTTTTTCATGTACGTTTTGAGTTTATCATTTAATGGACCCCAAGACATCCCTTCTCCAAAAACTTCTAAGGTAACTCCTTGACGAATATCGCTTTGTGACTTTCCATCCTCTATAAGTGTCTCAACTGCCCAACTGAGCATGTTAATGAAACCTGGAGAAACAGCTCTGCCAGTTGCATCAATCGTATGTTTTGCATCGAAACTTTTTTTGGGTCCTATATAAATGATTTTATCTTCTTTTATAGCTATTGTTCCTTCATATGGGGCTGCTCCAGTTCCGTCATAAAGCGTTCCGTTTTGAATAACAGTATCCACTTTAGGATTTTTGGAGCAGGAGATCAGAAGTAAACAACTCCCTAGAAACAAAATTTGTTTTAGCATTTCTTTAGGGGTTTATGATTATCTGTGGAATGGATTCGTTAGCAGTATTTATTTTTTGTATTTCCATTTCAGTATCCTTCCACATTTGCTCATGCTGTTTCAGCTCGGCATCAAGACTTATAATGCGTTCTTGCTGGGGTTGAGTTGGAGGATTGGTCGTATTGTCGATAGCTCTCATCAAAGACCGTATTTCTTCCCTTAATCTTGGTCTCTGCCTGTAATTCATAGATGGTGATGGTCGCATCATATGTTCATCTTTAAATGCAGTAATGTTTTTGTGAAGTTTTTCGAGGGAAGTGTGATCTCCCAAATCATGGGTTTGATATTTCTCCAGTAAAGTAGCAATTTGATGTGAGACATCACTGACTTTGTCTATGAACTCATGGGTTTCGCTTAAGAGGTCTCTTAGGGTAAGTAAAGCAGCCGCTTTTTTAGCATAATTTGCAAGAGACATATTAATTCTAGGGTCTGCACTTACTGTAATATTTGTTTTTGTAGTTTGATTCATAGCGTTAATGGTAGCCACATAATTTCCTGGCGGAACTTTAGGTCTCAAAGTTCCATAACTGAACCCTTCTTCAATTTTATTTTTTAATTCTTTTGCGCCATCATAACCTAAATCCCAAACAAGTCTATTGACCCCTTTTTTGGCTTCTTTGTGTTCAAGAGTTGTCACTATATTTCCTTTGCTATCCTTAATTTCAACAACAACAGGATCTGAAGTATCTTGATTTATGCTGAAATTTATGTAGGCTCCAAACTCTGGATTTTTAGCCTTATAGGTTCGATCTCCAAGGTTTTCTATCCTCCAAAACATATTCCAAAGTACCGCTTCGCGGACAGGGAAGATATGTAGGCTTTTACCTTGTGCCATATTCAGTTCCTCTAATGGTCGAATGTCGTCCAAGATATAAGCTCCTCTTCCGTGAGTTCCTACAATTAGATCGCGGTCTCGAGCTTGGATTCTAAGGTCTCTTACAGAGACATTAGGTAGGTCAACATTTATTTTTTCCCAGCTTTTACCTAGATTCCAACTAGCATAGATTCCATGTTCCATCCCAGCAAAAAGTAGATTGGGATTGTGTGGATCTTGACGAACTACTTTTACGTAATCATCTTTGGGTAAATTGGAAGAAATTTTCTCCCAACTTTTACCAAAGTTTTTGGTCATAAAGACGTAAGGTCTAAAGTCGTTCATTCGGTGTTGGTCAACCGTTACAAAAGCAGTTCCAGCTTGATGTTCAGAAGCGTGAATTTTTGACACCCATGCAAAGTCGGGTAAGCCTTTGATTCGATCTTTTAGATTGGTCCAATTTTTTCCTCCGTCCATAGAAAGCTGAACATTTCCATCGTCTGTTCCAGCCCAGAGCACACCTTTTTGAACGGGAGATTCTGCGATGTAGAGTACGGTACAGTGAAACTCTGCAGCAGTATTGTCTTGATAAATGGTTCCTCCTGAGGTGCGTTGTTTCGATTTATCATTTGTGGTCAAATCAGGACTGATGACTTCCCAGCTGTTTCCCCTGTCTTGAGATTTAAAGATGACATTACCTCCTATATATACGGTTTCTGGATCGTGAGGAGAGATGTGTATGGGAGCGTCCCAATTGAATCGGTATTTGTGAAGTTCGATAGCATCACCAGCAGAACCAATAATTTTTGGATAGGGGTGGATGGTTTGTACATTTCCATAGCGACTATCCACTAAAAAAGGAACTCCTCCTTGAAGATTAGTATAAACTAAATGTTCATTTCCTGGGATGGGCTCTGCAAAGTATCCATCACCATAGGCCAAGCCTTTCCAATGACGTTTTAATATACCTGCGTTGTACAAAGAATTGCTGGGACCTACCCAAGTACCATTGTCTTGCAAACCTCCATATACATTATAGGGTTTTAGGTTGTCTACTTGAATTTGATAAAATTGTGAGAGTTCAATGTTGTTTATAATTTCCCAATTATCTCCTCCATCAAAAGAGCGCTGAAATCCACCATCACTCCCATTGAGTATATATTCTGGATTTTGAGGGTCTATCCAAAGAGCTTGATGGTCTCCGTGTACGGTTGTTGCGATACGTTCCCAAGTTTTTCCGTTGTCTTTTGAACGACTTAGTCTTCCAGAAATTGAAAATAAAATGTTGGGATTTTGTGGGTCAACGCGAACATCACTGTAGTAAAAAGGTCTAAAATTTATGTTGGGATCATCGTTTACCATAATCCAGTTTTCTCCTTTGTCTTCGGAACGGAAAGCTGTTCCACCTGCTTCAAATTCTGTCATCAGATAAACGATATCAGGATCACTTTGCGCAATGTGAATTCCTGGGCGAGCCATATCTGTTTCTGGGAGTCCGTTCATGATTTTTTTCCAGTTTGCTCCTCCATCAGTTGTTTTATAAATCGCAGTATTTTTTCCTCCGTCATCAAAACGCCATGGTCTTCTTCTAAAGGTCCACATCCCTGCATACATTATTCTCGGGTTTTCATTCTCCATTGCAATATCTGCACACCCCGTATCTTCATCTATGTATAGAATCTTGTCCCATGTTTTTCCTCCGTCCGTAGTTTTAAATACTCCTCTTTCAGGATTGGCTCCCCATTCTTTCCCAAGTGCACAAACACAAGCTACATCAGGATTTGTTGGATCCACGACAATGCGTTTAATTCTTTCTGTTTTCTTAAGTCCGAGGTGTTCCCAACTGGCTCCTCCATCGGTTGATTTATATACACCCCAGCCATATCCTACACTATTTCTGGGATCTCCTTCTCCAGTACCTACCCAAAGTATGTTTTTGTCCGAAGGAGCTATGGTTAAAGCTCCAATGGAATAAGCTCTTTGATTTTCGAAAATGGGCTGAAAACTTACCCCACCGTCTATGGTTTTATGTATTCCTCCATCGGCACCACTTACATAGAAAGTGGAAGGGTCTCCTGGAACCCCATCGATATCGGTTACCCGACCTCCCATATTGGCTGGGCCAATGGCTCTCCAAGAGTAACTTTGAAGTAGATCCGATTTAGAAGGATTGCTTTGTGCATTAGTTTGGTCATTTAGACCTGTGATTAGGAAAAGACCTAAAATGCTAAAATATAATTTGTTAAAATTCATAATAGTGGTATTATAGTTTACTTAATTCAAAGGTTATAGCCCCCAATTTTCTAGAGCATTTCTTCTTGGGGCAGTTTCTTTTAATCGCGCTTTAATTTTGTCTAAATACATGGTATTATACCGAAGCCTTGAGATATGATTCGGGTTTTCTTGATCACCATTCCAACAATGTTCAGCATTATTTCCATAATCTACTTCACCGTCATAGTAAGGGTTTTCAGTGCTTTCTAAAAAGGTCTCGGTTAGGGCAACGGCGTTATTTAGATAGTAATTATCCATATCGCCACAATAAATATTTATTTTCCCTTTAAGATCTGATCCAATTTTATCCCAATCTCTTTCCATTATGTATCTCAGGTCGTAATTTTCACGCCAGTAGTTAGCTACCTCACGATCAATTTCACCACTTAACTTATCCCAAATGGGCTTAGGATAGCCATTCTCTCCAGCAGGAGAGTAGACGGCTTGCCAAATATCCCATTGGTCTCCAGACCTTCCATTATCTCCCAAGATATATTCTCTACGATTCATGTTAATCAATTGTGTTTTAATATGTCCTTTCCCATCACGCATGCCAGGACGAAGTGTCTTTTTAAAAGTTCCTTCTTTAAAGTAGGCATTGTCGTCTTTATAAATATCTACTACTGTATAGGCTCTAAAATCTATTGGGTCAGGACAAGCTGCAAAGCAACCGTTATATTCTTTCGGGTAAAACACTTGAACAGCTAACGCTTCCCAGCCTCCTGTAGAACCTCCATAGAGAAAACGACCCCATCCTTCTCCTACACCATTAAACATTTTTTCTACATGAGGAATCAGTTCGTAGGTGATGGCATCACCATAAGGTCCTAAATTTGCTGAGTTTACTGAATAAGAATCGTCATAATAAGGATTCTGATGTTGAATTTCAATGACTAGAAATCTTGGAAAATCTTTAGAGGTCCATTGTTTATAAAAATCATAGGCCTCTTTTTGTTGAATATAGTCATATCCAGTAATTCCAAATCTACTGTTGAATTTATCATCTTCTTTAGGTGCGGTAGGAGGGGTGGTGCGAAAGCCACCGATTGTTTTAGGAAAATGTCCGTGAAATACCATTAATGGATAACGCGTTTTACTTTCTTTTTTAAAACCTTGAGGAACTAAAACATTAGCTTGAAGATACATTGGTCGTCCCCAAAATTCTGAAAGCATCTCACTTTTTATTTTGACGTGTTTTACATATTTACTGTCTTCTACGGGAACTATGGGGGGGATTTCTTCTGTGATATTAATTTTAATCGGGCTGCTTTGGTTTTTTCCTATCCGAATTTTTATCGGCTTGCTGTAGATGTTTTTGGGAGAAGTATTCCAATGTTGCCCCTCCCCTTGGTCCATAGGGAGTTGTACCGTATGTCCGTTGGCTAACTGGAAGGTGTCGTATTTATGCAATAAAGCTTGAACGATATAATTCCCTTCTTCTAAATCATTTAAAGTCTCTATGGGATAAGCAAGAGTATTTGCGAATAGTTGTTCTTTTTGGTTGGGACCCCATTGGTTTACATTTTTACCAACAACAACACCAGTTTCATGACTGTCATTGATTTGAAAACGAGGTTCCTTAATGCTGTCTTTTGTAATCATAACTAATAACCTACCGTCAAAACCATCAGTTCCTAAAGCAGCATCATAAGTGATTTCAAAAACAGGGGGATTATTTGAAGTACAAGAAGTGGAAAATAAAAGACCTAAAAGGGCACTAAAGAATAATGAATTTATCGTGTTTACAGCTTTCATAAATAAAGATTTATGTATCAATTTACTAAATTTTAATTATTTAGCTATAGCAAACTAAAAATGTAGCCTCAGAATATTTTTTTGGAATTCAGTATATTGTAGAAAAAAACAATGAAAAATTTTCTTCAAGTTGCCTTAACCTTTTTATTCATCATCCCAGTCATTTATGCTCAAGAACGGTTCGAAGGTCTAGCTTCTGGACCTTATAAAAAATTAGTCATTCGGGAGGCAATGGTCATTCCTGGACATGGAGGCCCTCCAGTAGGACCTTATGATATTGTCATCCAAGGGGATAAAATTACGGATATGATTCCTTTCGACCCTGTTTCAGCTAAGATTAGAGGAACTGTTAAAAGAGAGACAGGAGACCGGGTTATAGAGGCTAAGGGTAAATATGTTTTACCTGGAATGATTGATTTGCACATGCATTTGAGAACAGATCCGATGCCCCTAGAATATATCTATTACTTAAAGTTGGCTCATGGGGTAACGACTATGGTGCCAGGTTCTGACCGTGGACTTAAATCAGGGATGGAACAGGCCAAGTTGAGTAAACAAAACAAAATTCTAGCTCCAAAGCTTTTTCCAATATGGTCTTATGGGGCTATGACTTCATTTGATAAAGTAGCCTTAGACGACCCTAAAAATGCTCCAGAAGTTGTCAAGCAAATGTTTGCTAAAGGAGCTCATGTTGTCAATGCAGGAAATTTAGGGTGGAGTCAGGAACTATTAGCCGCTGTATGTAGAGAAGTAACAGCTAATGGAGGGATAACCACTTATCACATTCCTCCCAGCACCACAGCGGTGACCCAAGCTGTAGACGCAGCGCGTCTTGGGGTTACCATGATCGAACATCATTATGCCTATGCAGAATCGGCTTTAAACCGACAAGTTCAAAACTTTAAACCCACTTATAATTACAATGACGAAAACGAACGCTTTAGACAAGCGGGAAAAGTATGGTCTGAAACTAATGAACAGCGTTTGCTTACTGAGGTTGTCGATTCGTTAATCCATTATGGCGTCACGATGCTTCCTACTCGGGTAGTCTATGAAGCAAATCGCGATATCCTAAGAGCTCAAAGCTTGCCTTGGCATAAAAAATATACTCATGATTTACTCATTCAACGCAACGGACCCGATCCAAATTATCACGGAGCCTATCACTATGACTGGACAAGTGATGACGAATATTACTGGTCAAAGGCTTTCGATCTTTGGGGAGATCTAATTTTTGAATTTAATAAAAAGGGGGGGCGAGTAGCTTATGGGACAGACGACAGTTATATTTTTGCGACTCCTGGTTTTTCTAATATTAGAGAGCTTCAACTCTTAAGGGAAACAGGGATGCATACGCTAGAGGTTTTAAAATCGGCAACTTTAAACAGTGCTAAAACCTTAAGACAAGAAAAATTAGGGTTGGTTCGTCCAGGCTATATTGCAGATCTTATCATTATTAATGAAAGTCCCTTGTACAACCTGAGAAATATGTATAGTTTTGGTGCATTAACCACAGAACATTCCGGTGAAATGGTTCGAAAAGGAGGAATTTTACACACTATTAAAGACGGGATTGTTATTGAAAACGAAAAGTTGATGGATGCCGTAGAGCTAATGGTAAAGGAGTCTAAAGTAGGAAAAGGTCCAACTGCTATGGAAGTACCATTTCTTATGGATTAAGACCTGCTTTTATGATCAGAAAATTAGTTTTACTAGGGATTTTTATATCTATCCCAGTTCAGTCTCAACAGTCTTTGCAAACGATGTTGGGAGACAGTGTCAACAACAATTACAAACTAAAATCAGAAAGATTTCGTTCTATGTGGAACGGAAATATAAAAGGGGAACGTTACTACAACGAATCCTTTACAACTGGAAAGGTTAACGATTCAACTTATTTATTGCGATACGATCAGTATGCGGATCAATTTGAATTTAAAAAAAGGATTGGGCATGAAGAGGAATTAGTAGAAAGAGAGCTGAGCGTGGTGATAACTTACGATTCTCTAAAATTTTATTTTCTCCCTTATTATTATAAAAACAGAAAAAAATTTAATGTAGGCTATCTCAATTTGGTTGATGACTTAGATACGTTAAAAGTTTACAGAAAGTATGAAGTAACTTTTCGTCCTGCTACATTTTCCCCTACCACTATAGAGATTGGATTCCCTCCAAGATACATTCACAGAAAATTATTTTTTATTCAGCGGCGAGATAATACGCCTGTTCAAATAGGAAAACGGAAATTAGTTAAGCTTTACGAAAGCTTTCAAATGGATGTAAAAGTAGAATTTTAACCCCGAATGATTTAACCCTAAGATTCTTTATGTGAGCCATCACAATAAGGCATCCGTTTAGATTTTCCACAACCACAAAGGCTAAAACGTTCTCCGTGTGGAAGTTCATTCCCATCTTCATCAGTTAGAATTACCGGCCCCTCAATAACAATTTGTCCTTTAGATTTTCTAAAGACATGTACTTTATTATTTTTCATTCATGTTTATTTTTTGGCTTGGATGTAATTATTAATGCGTTCTTCAAGAAGAGATAGAGTAACAGTTCCTTTTTCTAAAATAATCTCGTGAAATTCTCTTATATCAAAGTTTCCTCCAAGTTCTTTTTCAGCTTTTTCTCTGAGTTCACGAATTTTAATTTCCCCAATTTTATAAGATAAGGCTTGTCCTGGCCACGAAATATAGCGATCGATTTCCGTATTTACTTCGTGCAGGGAGAGGGCGGTATTTTTTGCCATAAAATCTACAGCCTCTTCTCGAGACCATCCAAAAGCGTGAATACCCGTATCTACAACAAGACGGCAAGCCCGCCACATCTCGTAGGTTAGTTTTCCAAAATGTTCGTAGGGGGTGGTATAAATACCCATGTCGTCAGCTAAAAATTCGGTGTAGAGCCCCCATCCTTCTCCATAAGCGGAGAGGTATAGATTTCTTCTGAAATTGGGAATTGATTGAGGTAATTCACTATTTAAAGCACCTTGGAGGTGGTGTCCAGGGACAGCTTCGTGTGCCGTAAGCGAGGGGATTACATACAATGGCCTGCTGGGAAGATTATAAGTATTGACCCAATAATATCCAGGATCAGTACTCTCTGGTGAGGTGCCTACATAACGTCCCCCAGTATATTTAGGCGCAATTGAAGCGGGAACTGGTGCCACTCCATAAGGTTTTCTAGGGAGCGTTATAAAATAGCGTGGTAATTGTTCATCTAACTTCTTAGCAATATTTCGAGCGTGTTTTAAAAGTTCTTCTGGAGTTTTAGCATAAAACTGAGGATCCGTTCTCAGAAAAGTAATGAATGCTGTTAAAGAACCCTTAAACTTAACCTCTTTAATAATAGCTTCCATTTGTTGCTTTATTCGAGCAACTTCTTCTAGTCCTTTTTCATGAATGCTTTTGGGAGTCATATCTAATGTTGTATAGTAGTCGATACGACTTTGGTAATATGCTTCCCCATTTGGAGTTTCCGAAACCCCAATACTTTTCCTTGTGTTGGGATAGTAGGTTTCTTCAAAAAATGTTTTCACGGATTGAAAAGTGGGAATTACTTTATTCAACACTACTTCTTTGGCAGCAAGACGTAGAGAATCTTTTTCGTTCGAAGAGAGTTGAGAGGGGAGATCTAGAAAAGGAGCATAATAAAAATTTTCCTCGGCTGTTTCAGTAATGTGTTGTTCATAGGTTGATTCATAGCCTTTAAATATCACTAAAGGTTGTCCCATCCCCGCATCTAACCCTTTTTTTATGAGTATTTTTTGTTGTTCAATATGCTCTGGAATGGCTTTGAGAAGTTTTAGGTAGGAAAGGGCACTTTTTTTGTTGGTAATTGGACGAACCTGATAGGTAAGGCTAGAGTGAAATCCAGCATCGGAAAGAATAGGATTCCAATGAGTTTTAAATTTGAATTTTACTATGGTTTCGTTTAAAACAAAATGAAGTAAAGTATGAGAAATTCTAGTATCGTCATCTAAGGTTTTCGGATCAATCTTTTCTACTTCTGTTTTTAAAGAGTCACAAAAACGAGCATATGCTTCAAATCGAGTTTCGGTATAGACTCCTAAAGGGTTTTCTTCCTTGGCATTTTCTTGGTAAGTTTCATAGGAAGAAATTAATTTATCGAGCTTTTCTTTAGGAGAAGTAGCTATACAACCGATAAGAGATAATGCACATATAAATAAAACTATTTTTTTCATTTTTTTCAGATTTACATCATACACTAAGCTCTGCCTTTTTTTGAATTAGACGCAAGTTCAATAAAAAAAGGATGAGTTCAAAACCGTATTTAAATTTTAAATAAGATACTGAATAAACTGATTACAATGTATTATCGATCAATTTTAAATAACTTGAATTTGATGTCGTCAAGGCCTTCGTCGTCAAAAGGGTATTCCATCTGATCTTGGATGTTGTAAAGAGAAATCAATATAAACTCACTTAAAACTACAATAAAAAATGTAAGCCAAGTGGGGTTTTCAAGACCTATTTTGTTGATAATAGTAGGAGTGTATACTACTGGAAAAATGTAAATAAAAATAAGACAGTAAGCTTTAAGGCTTATAGGAGTTCTGTGCGAGTGAATGGCTATTAGATTGTCCGAGCTTTCTACTACATCTCTAAGAAAACGAAAGAGTTTTTCTCGGGTTCCTCCAGAAATTGATTCTCGATTGGTTTTTATAAAATCAAAAATGGCATTTAGTTTATTGTCAAAACCTTGGGTGTCTTCACTCTTGGTATTGAGGTGATTAAACAATGCATCGTTTAACTCTTGTATTTTTCTTTCACTTTCGGATTTTAACTCATCAGACATTTTCGATGCTAGGAAGAAACTTTCTACCGTTCTTAAGCTAGCTCGAAAGCGACTCAAATGCTCTAATGCTTTTTCCCTTCTTCTAAATGCACCGCGAATCGTAAACACTAACGGAAAGATGATGGCGATACTCATAAGAGTTAAATCGATATTGTAAACTACTTCAAATTCATAGGCTATAAAGGGAACCGTTACTGACAAAAGCAGTGTGATCAACGTTCTAAAATTGATGATTATGAGATACCTAGACATAAAAAACTATTGTTATATTTGAGTAAATTTATTAACTAAATTATGAAGAATCAAGGAATCTTTGCATTCATTTTATTAATATCATTCTTTGTTAGTGCACAAAAACCAATAAAATCCGATCTGCTTTATAAGGATCAAACTCCCTTAAGTATTAAATTGAATTATTCAAACAAGGAAGTTAATGCGAAAACAGATGATTCTGCCTACATTAAAACGAACATGGAGTTTCTTCATGAAGAAAAATGGTCTTCAATAGAGTTAAGAATTCGAGCAAGGGGAAATTTTAGACGTTCGGAGTGTTATTTCCCTCCAATTAAAATGAAAATCAAAAAAGATCAATACAAGGAAACACTATTTGATGGGAACAAGTCTATGAAATTGGTTCTTCCTTGTAAGCTTGAACCAGAAAACAACGACAATATTTTACAAGAGTTTATTGCTTATAAAATCTATGAACAAATTTCACCCTATCATTTTAAAACCAGAAGAGTTGATATAGATTTTAATGAAATTAGGGGTAAGAAAACCAAAAATTTCAAACTCAAAGGCTTTCTTATAGAAGATGATAAACGAGTAGCTAAAAGGCATGAAGGAAAAGTATTTGAGCGATACATTCATCCCATGACAATGCAGCACCTAACCTCTGTTCAGAATGCCTTTTTTCAATACTTGCTGGGAAATACAGATTTCTCCGTTGCCTATCAACACAATGGGAAACTACTTTATGTTGATAAAAAGATCATCCCTTTACCCTATGATTTTGATATGACAGGATGGGTAAATCCAAGTTATGCTACTGTAAATTCCACACTAGGCATTAGCTCGGTTCAAGATAGAGTGTACCGAGGATTTAAAAGGGACCAAGAGTATTTTGATCAAGTAAGAGAACAATTTATTGACAAGAAATCTCAGTTGATGCAGATAGTTTCAAGTTTTGAGAATGAATTTTCAAACCCAAAGGAATATGAAAATATGTTTGATTTTATGGAAGACTTTTTTGAGGTTTTAGAAAGCGATTCAAACTTTGAAAAAGCGATAGTTTCAAAAGCAAGAACGAGATAAATTTTAATCTGAAGTTTCGTTTAAAACTTGAAGCATTTTGTCAAAAATGGTAGTGTTTTCATAGATGCCAGTAAATTTTTCTGAAGCAGGGCCAAAACTAAATACTGGGACCATAGTCGCTGTATGCCCCCCAGTGTTAAACTTTCCATTAACTCTTCCTTTTTTATAGTTTCCACCTACTAAGGAAAGCCCTCCTGTTTCATGATCTGCAGTCACAATTACTAGAGTGTTTCCATCTTCTTTCGCATAATCTATAACTTCTCGAAGGGTTTTGTCAAATTCTTTGAATTCTGATAAGATGTATTTCAAGTCATTATCATGTCCACCCCAGTCGATTTGAGAGCCTTCTATTAACATAAAAAAGGGAGCGCCTTGGTTTTCCAATTTTTGAAGACTTAGAGAAACCATTTTGTTTAGAGCAGGCTTTCGTCCTTCAAGGAGACTAGGCGGCTCGTCATCATAGGTAAAAAATCCAATTTTTTCGGCCTCTGTCGCTTCAAATTCAATCAAATTCTTTACAAAGGTGTAGCTAGACATTTCTTCAATTAGGTTCCTTTTGTCTTCTCTATTTGTAAAATGTTTTTTACCTCCTCCCACAAAAAAATCTACATCATGTTCACTCAGTTGAAGTGCAATAGTTTCATAAGAGTTTCTCGAGTTGACATTGGCGTAAAAAGAGGCTGGGGTAGCATGAACAATACTAGAGGTAACCACTAATGCAGCTTTATACCCTCGCTCTTTGGAAATTTCGAGTATGCTTTGTTTAAAGCTATTTTTCCCATCAATTCCAATGACACCGTTTCCTGTTTTAACACCAGAAGCCATAGCTGTTCCTGAGGCTGCAGAATCCGTCACCAATCGATCAAGGGAATGAGTCTTTGCCAATCCTACAAATTCAAATTCTTCTAAAACAGTAGTATTCTTTTGGGCATACATCCCTGAAGTAATATGGGTTAGCCCCATCCCGTCTGCAATAATTAAAATGATATTGGGTTGTTCGTCTTGGCCTACCGTCATCTGAAATGTAAGAAGGACCAAAATTAAAAGATAGTTACTCATCCCTAAGTTTTGCCTCAAATATACAATTCCTTTCTATCGGTGATGATCTTGAGTTCACTATTTTTCTATTTCGAGCAACCTGCAATTTCTTATCTTTGGAAGGTATAAATGAAAATAAAAACAAGCCCTATAGATGTTGTCGTAGCATGGGTAGATGGATCAGATCCTTTGCTCTACAAAAAGCGCATGCAGTATTTAGATCATAAAATGGAAGACAAGCTTCCCGGAGCAGATCATACGCGGTTCCACTCCCTAAATGAGGTGAGTTTTTGCATTCTTTCCATTTTTAAATTTGCCCCCTTTGTCCGGAAAATCTTTATTGTTACCGACAACCAGAACCCTGGGGTTGATCAAGTTGTCAAAACGTATTTTCCAGAACGGTTAAGCGATCTACATCTCGTAGATCACAAAGAAATTTTTGAAGATTATGAAACTCATCTTCCCACATTCAATAGCATTTGTATATCAAATATGTTGTGGAGAATCAAAGGTTTATCTAAGCAGTTTGTTTATTTTAATGATGACATATTTTTGTTGCGTCCCATAACTCCTTCAACATGGTTTAAAAACGGAAATCCCGTTCTTCGTGGAAAATGGGTTTTTCCTCCTTATGAGCGATTAGTCTGGGATCGTATTAAAGAGATGATTGGAAAAACTTTTTTTTCGAACGATAAAGAACGCAAACCTTCTTTTCAAGTTAATCAGTGGAATGCAGCACGCTTATTAGGGTTTAAAATAAGGTATTTTCGATCTGGACATACTCCGCTAGCCTTAAACAGAGAGCGGTTGGAGGATTATTTTACTACCTGTCCTAATATTCTTGTTGAAAACATCAAACATCGGTTTCGAGTGTATTCCCAATTCAATACCGTTGCTTTGGCAAACCACCTGGAGCTTTTAGGAGGAAACAAAAATAAATTA
>Ga0233395_1000469_pt1 | contig 20877 bp, 34 predicted proteins | sample 27DmetaG_FD_186029 | JGI IMG/M metagenome (GOLD analysis project Ga0233395, IMG submission 186029) | Seawater microbial communities from Monterey Bay, California, United States - 27D | ecosystem: Environmental > Aquatic > Marine > Coastal | place: USA: California | collected 2016-10-12 | reverse complement strand
TAATAAACTGATCATATTTTTTCATATAATCTATATCGATAGCGCCTGCACATCTTTCAGTACCGTTTGCATAACCTTTATAATCTATAATAACACTTGCATTCTGAAATACACTAGCGACACGAACATCATCTGTGAGTATATATGTCGGTAACCCCGATGCTTTACATGCATTATATACACGCTTAATCATAGGAACGCCATCTAAGTCACATAGCGGTTTACCGGGAAAGCGTGTGCTGTTATATCTTGCGGGTATAAGAATAGCTGATGATGTCACGCACTATCTCCTCAAAATTTTCTAATTCTATCATATTTTGTCCATCAGATGGAGAACTGTTTGGATCTGGATGTACTTCTAAAAAGAAATTACTGACACCCATAGCAGAAGCAGCCCTAGTAAGACCTGCAACGTAATTGCGATTACCCCCACTACTAGAACCTTGTCCTCCTGGTGACTGGACTGAGTGAGTGGCATCGAACACAATATTGCTAAAATTGTCAAGCATGTAGTTGATGCCAGTAAAATCATTAACCAAAGTATTATAACCAAAACTTGTCCCTCTTTCTGTTATCCAAACTTCTTTTGCATCTACACATTTACTTAATACACCCTTCATATCCCAAGGTGCCATAAACTGACCTTTTTTAATATTAACAATTTTATCTGTAGTACATGCGGCTTTAATCAAATCTGTTTGTCTGCATAAAAATGCTGGTATCTGATATACATCAACGGCGTCTTTAAATTCTCGTTCTATTCTGTTTACTTGCACATAATCATGTACGTCTGTTAATGTTTTTACATTGAGCAATACTTTAAGTGCTAAGAAGTCAGTGAGTGTGGCTTCCATTCCCATACCACGTACACCGTTATCGCTTGTACGATTAGCTTTATCGAAACTTGCTTTAAAATAATAATCAATACCATACTTGTCACATACACGTTTACATTCTTTAGCAATTTCTGCACTACGTGTTAGAGTTTCGTGTTGGCAAGGTCCTGCAATTAGCCGCATCTATATTCTCCCTAATAATACAAGTATACAACATAAAACTTTTTTTGTCAATAGTTTATATACGTTGTCATATCTGAATCCTCAGGTGATAAGTAATAGTGAGGGCAGGAGAAGTTGTTCTCTAAATATTAGTCCCTCTATTGGAGGCGTAAATTATGGCACGAAAAAAACGTGTTGAAAAACAAAATAACAAACACAGCCGCGATGCTCAACCGAGTTTTAATCGAGGCATTGTCCCACTAAGACAAAAAACTATCCCAACAATCTTACCTAGAAATGTAGCACAAGAAGATTATCTATATCAACTTGCCGATCCGTCGAATAATATCTGTTTCGCAATCGGTCCAGCTGGTACTGGTAAGACACTTCTATGTACATTAATGGGTGTTAAAGCATTTATGGAAAGAGAGGTGAAAAAGATTGTAATCACTCGTCCCGCTGTATCAGTAGACGAGCAACATGGTTTCTTACCAGGTGATCTTAATGAAAAGATGGCACCGTGGACAAGACCAATATTTGATATTTTTGAGAAACATTTTTCTGTTGCAGACATTGAAGGAATGTTAGCAGAGAACATTATAGAAATTGCACCACTTGCATACATGCGTGGTCGAACGTTTGAAGACGCTTGGATCATTGCAGATGAAATGCAGAACGCTACTAAGTCGCAAATGAAAATGTTACTCACTCGTATCGGTAATAATACTAAAATGATTGTTACCGGTGATTTAAAACAGCATGATAGAGGGTTTTCCGAAAATGGTCTATCTGACTTCATGCATCTAACAAGAGCATACGAACAAGCAAACATGAACCACATCGCAATCAGTAGATTTGATATGATGGATGTAGAGCGTCATCCTGCTGTCGTAGAAGTTCTAAAAATTTACGGAGAAGATGATTAATAAAAAAGGGGAGCTTTAAGCTCCCCTTATAATCATCAAATAATTTTATTTTATTCGGAGCTGTATTGTTCATCCTCACTTAAACCAACATTGGTTGAAGGAAATGATGCGTTTCCATTCCATAGAATACGAACTGCACCCTGGCTGCCTTCTCCTTTGTTGTAGAAAGTAGTTCCGCCGCCAGCACCACCGCCATATAAGCCACCATCTGCGCCATTTGCATTACCGCCGCCTGAGCCGCCGTTACCCGATGATGTTGCAGTGTTACTTAGACCGTAAAGTCCGACACCACCACCACCTTCATTTGCCGCACCGCCTGCGGCTGCGCCTGAGTTAGCAGAAGGTAGTCTTGTTGTGCTTGATGCTGGATTACCATCCCCACCGTCACCTGCGTAACCAGCCGCACCACCGCCACCACCGCCGGTGCCGCTAGTAGTACCGCTACCACCAGAATATGATACATCGCCGATATTACTATCATTGTTATAAGAATTCGAAACTGTTCCGCCGCCATTACCGCCTTTAGCACGTAATATTACAGTACCATCTGAACGTTCAATTCGACTACTTTCACCTGCCCATCCCTCAGTCGGGTTGTAATTCATGAAGCCGGCATAGAACCAACTACCAGCGCCCGGAGCTGTATTTCCTACATAAACTGTTAGTGTTTCACCTGGTGTCACTGAAATATTATTTGCGTATGATAGGTCCCCGCCCCATCCACTAGTAGCCATATAAACAGTTGATGCACCTTGGAAGTAGTCGCAGCCACCGCCGGCGCCAATAGCAACTGCCGTTATTGATGTAACACCTGCAGGAACAGTAAACGTGTGAGATGTTGGATGCGTGAATGTATGTGCTTGAAGTGTTGGTGGATTATCAAGTGTCGTTGGTGCAGAAGTTACAACATCTGTAATCGCACCCATTGAACTCCAAATTCTATGAGTTGAAGAGGTTTCTGAAATAAGACCCATATCTTGTGTATCAACTACGTTACTATGTTGACCTGCGATACTACGAAAATCTGTGTGACCACGTGTTGCTGATGTTGAGCCGCCGTGGTCTGCTCTATGCGCCGCACCACTTGTTGGTAAATCAGAAGTATCTTGGGCAATTGAACCTAAGTCTCCTAATTCAGCTATATCAATAGAACGTCTGATTATGAGTTTAGCACCGAAGCTAGAATTACGCCAATTAATTCCTCTAAATTTACTCATTAAATCTCTCCCAAAAGTATGATTAAATATTATGAATGTATTTATAAAAAAAGGGGAGCATAAAGCTCCCCTATAAGTTTCACATAAACAAGAAATTGGGTGACTAGCCCAAGATAGTATCAGCGATTGCATTCCAATCTTGACACTTAATGATTTCTTTGTTATCACAATCATCGTTGTGCCCGTGTGAAATCAACACGCTTTTCAAACCAAACTCAAGACCACATTCAGCATTTTCAGTCTTGTCTTCTAACCAATACAAACCACTGTCTTTGTATTCTTCAAGTGCTTCATGTTTATCAGCACCAGTATCTAAGCAAACCAACTTCTTAACAACACCTTTACCAAACACGTTGTTCAAGTTATACATCCGAAGCCGCTTTGCTTTCTTATCAAGTGAGAGAGAAGTAATTACATGGAACCGATATCCTGCTTCATACAACCGACCAATGCCACTCCGAGCATCCCGAAATGCTTTTAGATATCCCATCCAAGCACTTTCATTAAACTCCCGAACAAGACGCTTACCAACAGACTTCTCAATACCATATGCAGTAGAGATATCGTAGATGGCTTCAACTTGCTTGACATAACCTTTAGAAGTCATCCACTCAGTGAAAGCTCCTTCCCAATCAAGCATAACACCATCACAGTCTGTTAAGATAATTTTATAGTCACTCATATTATTTCTTCTTTCTTCTTATTACTCATTCTTTATATACTGATTCGTAAAGAATGTCAACCTTTTTATTACGCCGCAGACAACATTTCTGCAGGAACTTTCCAGTTCGTATATCCTACTTGAACGTGAACATAACGACGATTTACTTTACTGATAACTCCAGTTTCAACTAAGTTAGTGCGAGTATTAGTGAATTTAACATTGTCGCCAATAACGAATGAACGGACTGTTTGATTAGCTAGGAACGTGCGCTGTAGTTGGAGACGATTACTTACTTCTTTACATTGATTGTAATCTGCTTTACCCAATAGTGTAAGAACTGTTTCCATTTCAGATGTTGATAACTTCATAATAATTTCTCCTCAGATTAAACGTTAGCTACAGATTTGCCATTTACAAATGACTCTTGACAGAATACCCATACTGCTTCTCTCACAGCGGTATCAGTTGCTTCTTCGAATACTTGACATTCTGACAAACTATCTAAGTCGCCCATTATACAGTTGAAAAGCTCTTCTAAATCTGTAAAGCCTCTACCAATGAATTCATTAGCTACTGCTTCTACTGCTGCGTTTCCTGCGTCTGTGAACATTTCAAAATTTGTCATATGTGATTCTCTTTCTTTACTGTCTATACATACTTTATAGCATGTAGATTCGCATATGTCAACAAAAAAACGCAGGAAAGAATCCTGCGTTTTCAATGACTTATAAAATAATTTAAATTATTTAAAGTATAATACTTTTATTTGCTGAGTTTAAATGTCGATCATGTTCATATAGCTTGTCAGTTTGTATATGGTGTTGATCTTGATCATACTGTGGGTATCCAATTCCCATTGTAGTTGCAATATTCAATGATTTAATCTTCGTACCAGGTATATATTCTGGCATTGCATTAGTGTTAACACATGAATTAAATCCAGTTCGCAAACCTAAATCATTTGCGGCGATGCCGATAGCTGATGCTGCGATACCAATCTCAATTAATGAAACTTGTTCCATGTCCTCTTTTAGAGTTAGACTTGATGAATGTTCAAGTGCTGATCTATAATCAATATCTACTACAAAAAGAATTAATAGCGGTGCTTTAACTTGTGGATTTTCATGCCGCCCAGATGGATGTTCTTCCCATAGTTTCTTAGGTGCATGGCTTGAGTAGCAATACTGTTCAATTTCAGAAACTAAATTTTGATCCTTTATACATATTGTATGAAAATTAACTATATTTTGTTTCTTTGGTGCTGCATTACCTACATCGATAAGGTACTTAATCGTATCATCATCAACTGGTTTTGACATATCCCAGTTACGTTGGCAATGATTAAATTGTTCTGTTGCTTCTAATATTTTAGTCATACACTTATTTATATATTCTCAAGTTTAACTTGGAAGAGAGTATGGGATTCGAACCCATGGAACGCCATAAACGTTCAAGGGATTAGTAATCCCCCGCCTTAAGCCACTCGGCCAACTCTCCTTTAAAAATTATTCGTGTTCTCCACCAGCACCACGACCACTGTAAGAACCAAATACATTTGGCTTACGCTTTGCTGTTTCGAATGTTGCTACTGTTACTGCAATTGCGGCTAATAGCAATGCATGGATTACCATACTAATTACGCCTGCCCACATACTGCTTACAATGATAGCAAATACGATACACCACATCCATGCTAATACTTGCATGATCATATGTCTTGTACTGAAGTCAGGAATGTTACTTAACGGATTTGTTTCGTGATCCATTACTACATTCCAACAATTATATACCCATTCTCTCATTGATATTACCTTTCTAAAAATTACCTTATTTGGATAGTGTGCATCAGCATCATCACGAAATTCGATTGCATCATTCACATCGTGAAACTCTTGTGATACTTTACGGTCTTTGAAATATGCTGTTACTTTATACATGTCACGCTCCTAAATTATATAGTTATCGTTTTCGTTTTCCCAGTTATTGACTACATTTCTGAAACCGATTGCTAACCAATCGTATCCCATATCTGCATCATCTAGCATACTCCATTCTTCGACAACTACTTGAATTTGTTCTTCTGAAAGTTCACTAGTGTCTTCTACCCCGAAATGCTCTTGTACTAATCCGAAAGCCCAATCAGTAACTTCGCCTTCTAACCAATCTAACATTTTATGTGGTCTGTGAACCATTGTGAAATCTGTCATGTTTAATATCCTTTACGCTGTGTGTTAAAGTAGGCACACATACATGTGCCTACTAAATATTTTATTATTTTTGTGTTCTTAGTTTTGTTGCCGCAATCAGAATGATGCTTGATACAATCAATCCTGGGACAATCGGTTCAACAAAGTTATATACACCTAAGTCATATGTGATGCCAGTGAATAGCTTCGACTCTTTGAAGTGTACAAACAATACCCAGATGATACTTGTTGTTGCACCACCAATGAAACTAGCTAATGCATGTCGTCCATTTGTTAGACCTCTTGCAAAGCCAATAACGAGTGGGAGCATTGCCGCACCGATGATACCAAAGTATAGTGCTGTAGCACGTGCGATAATCGCCATCTGACCATTAAATTGTACTGTCATCCATAGTGCTAGTATAATTACTGCAATCATAGATGCATATGCAATCTTCAGCTTTGGACGTTCAGTACTAATGATATCATTTGAAATCGTAGTTGATAGCAAGTGCATCAAACTGTTTAGTGTTGTGAAAGCCGCCGCTAGAATTGTAACAAATAGCGCACTAGAAACCCATGCTGGGAAACCTGTCTTGATCCAATAAGGGACAATACCTGCTGTACCGCCAGCCGCTTGTGCAACTGTTACACCTTCTGTAGAGAATGTATATGAGTTAGCTGAAATAGCCGCCAACATGAATGTTACGATTGCTAGTCCTGGAATAATGATACCCCAACGTGCAATTGTTTTGAAACTGTCTTCGTCTTTTGCAAGCATCCAACGTGTTTGTAATTGCGGTAGTGTAATTAGACCTACAGGAATAGTAAACACTAGTAGCGTAATAATCATTAGCCAACCACGTGACCAGAACTCAGGCCATGTTGTGAAACTAGTAAATCCTAGTTTGTGTAATGCATTACCTTCTGGCACTGCTGTCCAAGCACTTGCTAGATGTTCCCAGAAACCAGGAGCTTGCATGTGACTGAATACAGTAATAGCAAGTACGATAAGAGATCCTACTATAACAATAATACCTTGTACCATGTCATTTTTCAGAACTGCATTCATACCACCATAAGCAATAGTAGCAAACACTACTACACTAAATCCTACTACAGCAAGAGCAAAATCAATACCTGTGAATGCTGTGATGAATTTACCTACACCGATTAATACTGCAACGCAATAAAATGGAATTAGTCCTACTGTAATAATAGCAAGTAGTTTTGAAATCATTGGTGAGTTGTAATGCTTACCGATCATTTCAATATATGTTTTTGCTTTAATTTCTTTGTTTGCTCTATGTACTTTGGGACCGATATATACAGTCGCAAAATAAATCAAACCAACAAAAGGAATTACCATTGTTAGTGGAATTGCAAATCCAATCCAACCCGCAAGACCTCCGAATCCGATGATAGCAGACGTTGAAATTAACGTTGCTCCATAAGAAAGACCAAGGTTCATATTGCTTTCTGAAGTTGTTAGAAAGTAATCTTCACCCTTAGATCGGTAGGCTACGTAACCTACTACTGCTACAAGTAACAGCATTAAAATAATATTCATTGTTATTTTCTCCTTTGAATAATTATATTATAGTTATTTTAACATATATCCAAAGATATGTCAAATTTAATTCTTGGTGCGAGAGGTAGGGATCGAACCTACGACCTGGACGTTATGAGCGTCTTGCTCTACCACTAAGCTACTCTCGCACACAATTCATGGTACTCGTACCCGGACTTGAACCGGGACGCCTCTAAGGGCAACAGATTTTAAGTCTGGCGTGTCTACCTATTCCACCATACGAGCATCTAATTCTTGTGTATGCAAGGGAGGTTCTCAACGCTTTCGCTCCGCCTATCCTCGCTAACGACAAACACTTGCCGGCATACTTGCATCGAGCCTTTTGTTGTGACTGCGACATCACTTCTCGTCATATGGGATTTGCTGACCCATACTAGTCAGTGCTACCTGACACGTTCTGGCGTTCCCTGTAGGATTCGAACCTACGACCTAGTGCTTAGAAGGCACTTGCTCTATCCAACTGAGCTAAGGAAACTAGTTCTTATTTTTTCCTTTATTCCAAAATTTAGAGACTAATTCATTATAAGTGCGTTCTGACTTATCACGCTGAATGAGCCACCTATTTATTTCTTCTTTCATACGCTGTTCAAATTTACGTACATCGATATCCGTTTCGTGATCTAGTTCCATAATCACTCCTCGTAAGGAGCGTATGTAGATTCAAAGTCAGATACGATATCTTTCTTTTTAATCAACATTTGTTCAAGACTACACATTGCGGCAAACTTTTCATCGCTTGCGCCTTCGGTAAATGCAATGATTGCACTTTCTAGTGTTTCAATATCGCTTAAAATGTCTTGCATGATTCTCTCCTAAGTTATCTTACTATTAAATATATCACAGTGTATTGTAAGTGTCAAGCATTTTTTCTTGTAAATCGAATGCTTCGATCTCCCAAGGACGCTCTAAATAGTCTACTTCACAACCTACATCAAACACAGGATGCTCATTACGCACATATTGCTTTACATGTACCATTTCATGGAATACTGCTGTTAGCAAATCATCACGGTCTTGTCCTTTGCGAATACGCATTACAAATTCACGTTCATCACCGACAACATCAGCATCAACGTCCATATTTTTCACAAGGGAAATTTCTACATCTAAGTTACGGATACGAGGAATAAGATACTCTTTAGCGAAAAATAATGCTTCTTCGATTATTGACCGCTCTTTTTTAGTACCGCCTGTGATATCATATACAAACATTATACTTCTTCCACTTCACGACCTTCTGCGAACAACGTCAACTCTACAGCTAATTCTTTAGCTTGTTCACGTGTCAATTGCAAGTAGTGGAACATTGCTCCACCATTATCGGTATCATAGTTGGGTTTGCGCTGTGTAACTTGTACACATTGCTTACGATCTGCACCACCCCAAAAACGTGTTTGAGTTAATTCATTTGCACCATCTAAATTTGGGACGTTTCTTAAATCAGTTGACATCGCTTTACCTCTTCATTGACTATACATTCTTTATATAGTGATTCGTTATGAATGTCAAGTCTTATCGTTATCAATATCCGTATTTTTTGGTTTAATTAATAATGGATTATTTTCATCCATCATCTTTTTCTCTAACTCTTCTTTGACATCGTATATTTTCTCTCTAGTAATAATATCGATTATCGTTGTGGTTAAATCATGTTCTTTGCGTAGAAAAAATAAGCGCCGTTCAATGTCCTTTAGTTGTTCTTCATAATATTTAATTTCATTATCTTTACGTGTACGTTGTTCAATAAAGTCTGTAAGCAATACTAACTTACGATCATTGTCTTCTTCACTCATTTTATCCCCAATCAAAAATGTTGTTTACTTCTTTATTCTTATTAATAGGTACAGTTTCCTGTTTTTTCATACCAAAGCCATTACGCTTGACAGTTTTATACCATTTAGCACGTTCATCTGGTAAACCATGCTTCTGTTTAATTATATCATCTCCTTTAAGCATTTCAGCTTTTCGAGTCGATTGTTCGCCAGCATGTGTTGAACCTGCTGTGAATTCTTTTAACATTATATTACGTAAGATATATGTCTTATAGTTTGCAAGAGCCATTGCAATCGCAAATTCATCATCCTCACCTGGAATGATTTGACCAGTACCATTAAAGGACTCATCCATCATAATACGCTTGTCATTATTCTTTAGAAAGAACATTGTTCCTTTCATGCTACCAAACTTGCGGTCAAAGCATAGTTCAGTATTCCAATCAATAGATTTATAAGCAGGATCAACGTTATTAAACTTATCGTAGAAAGCCCCATCGCCCGGACGACCGTCCCAGTGAGGCCAGAAAAGATCCACGTCTTTGAAGTTGTCAGGGAATGTACGTAGAATATCGCAAATATTGATATGGGTATGAACAAAGTTTGGATGTAAGTTGAGAATAGCATCCGAATCTGCAAATACAGCCCACTCTTCATCTGTATCATAGAAATGATTGAGTAGAATATTTCTGGCACTAGCAGGCGGAGTAGGATTATCAAGACGGTCAACATATGTAACCCGATCATTATCCCAATACTCATTTTCACTAAAGTCTTGAGCCAAGATACGAATTTCAATTTCTTTATCATAGTCTAACCACCATTCTATTTGTTTGTTATGATTATCACTACGCCGTTGTCTTGTCTCTGGATCATTACCGTGATAAGCGATAATGTATACTGCATTGCTCATTTTTTACCTATTATCATAAACCTATTATATCTATCACAATCACGCACACCTATATAATACACTTCGCTCATTTTATATTTTTTCTGTAGGCTTTCTAAGTCATTGACTGTGTTAATGTGTTCTGTAATTTCATGAAAGTCATTAGTTTGAATAGCTACTGTGCAACCTTTCGGTACACGTTCAAACCAATCATCTGTCATATGTTCTGCACTTGTGTTTATAATCATATTATACTCTTTTAAAGAGTGATTGTCAACATCAGAAACAATGCCTTCTTTATAATTAAAATTTGCAGAATTTAATTTATCACTAAATTTAATAGCATCTGTATCTAAATCTAAGTTAGTTATCTGATTGGCTACGCCAGTTCTTCCCAACCACATTGAACTAATACCAAGCCAGCCACCGATGAACAATGCATTCTCATGTTTATCTAACTTTGATAATTCATCTATTAACCAAGTCTTACTTTCAACTTGATAATTAGATAATGCATCAATATAATTTACTTCCTTATTATCTACTACTGCACCCATAATCATTCCAAAGAAATTATCATCATCTGTGCTGAACATTTCATACATAAAGTGTAATGCACGTTCTGGATTAAATTTATTACGTTGTCCGCTATACAAATACTGTAAGAACATTTTAAATGAATTGGAATCTTGCTTGCTCCATAGTAACATATCTGCTGCCATTCTGACAAGTTCATCACTTGGAGTCATGATTGCACGTCTACACAGTTCGATATCATCTGCTAATGGATGATCCATCCATTCAATATATCTTTGAATGCCACTGAGCATATATCTACCATCTTGATAGTTTACATCAGTTTCACCTACATCATATGGTTTCCAGTTACGTCTTTGTTTAAACCAAGTTGTTAACCATTGCCAGTTATTAATTCTGAATAGTTTATCACCTTGCCCCATAAAAGCAGTACCGTAATTTTCACCCATAGTAGCGCCAAGTGTAATTTCATTACTATATGAAACGCCTTTAATTGGATTTCGCCATTCGTTCAAACGTAAACGTCTGTCTTGTGTTGCAACACCACTAGCAAGTTTTACTGTTTCTCTAAATGCACTCTTCCAAGCATTGAAGGGAGTTGTAGCAAATCGTGTTTCGTTTGATATTTCATCAACAGCAAGATATGAGTAACCACGTCTAGCAACTTCAGTAGTTACATCAACTCCAGGAAACTCTACATCAATATATGCTTTATCCATGAACGCATCACGTGCAAATAACTTAACCCCACCATAGCCATATACTTGACCAGTAGCAGGGTTTATTGCACGCCATACATGTGTGCATTGTGCTGAACATGTCTTAGGATAGACTTCATCTATTTCACTTGGAACATAGCTGAAGTCGAAATCATCAAGTACCCATGCATCACCATCGACTACAAAGAAATGCTTTGTCTCACTTTGCAGCGCACATGTTTTGTGTCCGTTGTATATACCATCAATATCGGCAACATTAATAACTCGCTGATTCTCACCTGCAAGTTTTTTGATTTGGTCTAAATTCTCTTGAGAGAAATCATCGTGGTACGTTAGATAGAATATATCCAGCATGTGATGTTACGTTATACCTCAGTGATATCAGAATATACCGGAACAACAGTATCACATTTAAACAACTCTTTTAATTCTGCCATGTTCTGTGTAGCATCTGCTTCATTACTGAAAGTACGTGTCGCAATTAATTCGTTTTCGCTGAGTTCTCTATCATAAGTAGTTACAGTACTAAATTGGTCAACTGATAACCATACTGAGATAGCATGAAAATCGTTACTTTCCATTTGTTCTTGCATCCATTCGATATATTCTACGTCTGTCTCTACTGCTTCTGGAATAGAAACTGTTACTGTATAAGTATATGCCATTTTATATTTCCCTTTTACCCTTCTGGTTTTTCATCGGCAACTGCTAAAATACACTCATGGTCTGCTAACCAGAAATGCAACGGTGTTTCTCCATCTGTATCACTTGACAATTTTTGTCCTTGTGACCAACGTCCGTGTTCTAATAAAATCCAATCACCCTTCTTAACATCTTTCTGTTTAGGTCCTACCGCATGTACGAGTGCCCAACGAGGTTTAATACCTCGGTCACCTGCGGCTGTAGTGCTATCATCTAAGATGATAAGTCCAGATTTAGTTTTCTGTTCTCCGTGTTGCAGATCAGTTATAATAACTTTATCATGGATTGGTTTAATAGTTTGCATTGTTACCTCTTAATTCTTTTTAGATGTTTTCTTTGAAGTCTTTTTGACTTCAGATGCTTTGACAAAATTGCCATCTTCATCTTCTACCCATTCATCTTTGGGTTCTGTTTTTTCTTCTTTGACTTGAACTTCTTCTTCTAGTTCAGGTTCAACTTGAACTTCTTCTTGTTCAGGTTCTTTCCAGTCATCCGTAATTGGATCTGGATTATTTTTTGCTTCTTCAATTTGTCGCTTAACATCAGCATCATCTAGTTTAATAGAAGTTTGCTTAACAGCACGTGGATTATTTTTATTATAATGTTCACGTGCAATTTCGTCAGCACCCTTTACAACACGTCCGCCTCGACCTAGCTGATCGCCACGTGCATTTGATCTAGTGTTACCGACACTAATATTTTTTTCTTGTTGTAGCATTAACTTAGCAACATCGATGTTTGCGCCTCGCATACTCTTATAATTTTTCATGTCTAGTCCTCATTTAATTCGAATATTTTTCTAATGCATTCACGTACAATATTCTCTGTTTGCATCAATCGTTGTTCTTTCTTTACGAATGGATTAGTATCCGCAAATGATAATTCAATTAGATTAACACACTGTCTAAGTACACGCTCTTCATCACGTGTTAAACACCGCTTGCTATTAGGGAATTTTAGTATACTATCAGTCACGTAAAAATTCCTTATAATCTAAATCATATTGTATACTATTTATCCTATGTATTCCAATGATGTATAAAACATAGCTTGCAACGCTACTTCCACGACCTACACCCCAAATAATATCATATTTACGCATATAATCAACTAGATATATAATATAACGTAATAGATCATTCAACCCACGCTTTTCAAATTCATACAGTTCATTGCATACTCTTGCGCATTCTTCTGTTTCATCGGGACATCTATCTAAACAATACTTGTGTAAGTCAATATCTTTGTATTCATCAGGCATAAACCATTTAGTTTGATTTACTTCATCGAATTCTTCTATTGACATACTAAGTTTATCTATGGCAGAGTACAATTTTTCATTGAGGTGATTAGACACAATTGCAGAATTAAACTTATCAAAGTCTTCATTCCAATCAACTGTTTTGATATCACTAACATCAATACCATCATAGATCATATCATATAGTTCATGTCTATTGTATACGACACGACCATACTGATCCTTTAATGAATCGATCTTAGACGATTTCTGGTTTCCACCCATTGATATCAATTACTTCACCACCATCTTCTTTCAGTTTTAATTCACCTAGTATTACAGAATCTATTTCATCTAATACATTATCATATTTTGGTGGGTTTGTCAAGTCTGTTTCTTCATTTACTTCATAATCACATGTTTCTGGCGAATTACGATGCCACCATGGTTCATTATAATAATATTTGTTTGTTCCTACCCAATCTAATAGACTAGGTAATGCTGGATATTCTTCATCAGCATATGTGTAACTCATATTAACAGTATCAAACTTACTGCCGATCTTAATTGCAACAATTTCAAGATAGCCGTCAGCGATTGCATTCAATTTAGCATGTAAGGTCATTGCAACAATATCACTTGACGGAATATACGGGAATACAATCATATGATTGTCTAAATTGTGTAGTGTCATAGGCGCCGCTTTGTGTGTGAACACACTCTGATGCAATATCTCTTCTAGGAAGAACTTAATTTTCAAATATGCCGCATTTCCTTTCGCTAGATCAGTAGAGGACCAAATAAAATCAATTGATACTTCAAATGTATCACTCAACAGCATTGTATCTGATTGAATTAAGGTGGCGTTGAATTGTGTTGTGAATGTTGTAAAGCTATTTACATTATATGCGTCCATTTATTCCTCTTTGAATAATTCTTCTTTCGAAGTGTTTAAGTTTCCTTCATACAGCCAAAATACACCTTCTTCGTAGTTTGTTTCTGTTTCTGCTGTATAAAAATCGTACATGAAAAACATTGTTGGAAATGTTTCGCTCAATTTTTGTATATATTTCACAATATTTACTTTACCCGAAGTCGTATCAAAGCGTAATACATCGTGGCCATTATCCCATCTTACATTTTCAAATTGAAATAGTGTGTGGAATTCTTTATACCAGGTTCGGTTAATATATTCTACAAACTTTGTCATTTCAACTTCTGTAGCATCACATGTAAGTGAGTGATGAACTTTTTTAATCACTATCGGATGGTGCATCGCTTCCATCGTCTTCTCCTATAACTAAAGATTCTGGGGTTCGTTCAGTTATCATATCAAATCGCATTTTATCTAATCTATCTGCAAGTTCCATTTGCATATTCTCTAAGATAAATTGCAACTGTTCGACAACCGCATCTAATCCCATGGCATGTGCTGAGTTAAGTCTTTTCATCACATCCTCCATTTTCTCATCTAGTTCTTCTTCGGAGAGATTTGTGTAGTCTTGAAACATTATATATTCCTTATTATTATCTCTAATAGTATTTAGTTTCTTTATAATGGTCCCAGAATTTCAAAGCCGTCTATTGTTTTTTTGTATTCGTCAGATGCACCCAAATAGATATATTCAAATCCAAGTTTTTTATAAAGATAACATTCATGTTTTAAAGATTCAATACCCAATCTAAGATTAGGATTTTCATAGTCCCATGCGAATTGTAATGCTTCTACGTTACGTTCATTAAATATATGTATGAGACTGAATGCAACTAAGTTGTCATTGTCATAATATCCTATAACATCTGCGTCTTCTGACTTATATTCACTATCAAATATCGGCTGTACACTTTTAAATTCTTTGTATCTACAATACTTAATATATATTTCATTCAATTTATCGATATCAATATCATTTCTTCTTAGCCACTTCCAATTAATTGTTGTTTGTGGATAATTTGTTTTTGATAAATCTATTCTTGTGAATTCTAACATACCTATATTTATATGCGCCAGCTTACAACATCGTCATAATTTTCTTGTGACCAGTTATCATAATAACCTTGTTTCTTTAGCATAGCACTTGCTTTGTTTAATTTACTTAAACGCTGAACTAATACAAGTATACACTTACCAAAGTTCATAGTCACACCGTTCACTTCTTCAGGGTCGCTAGGATGATCCTCTAGTGCTACTAAGTCTTTGTTTAGATATGAACACGTATTGTTAAACTGTGTTACGGTTGCTTGTAGCTCTTCTACGGACATCTCATATGTATTAGCATACAAGACTAATACTTCGTTATCGTCATCCCATCCATCATTAACAAGCTCATAGAACTGAAATCGTAGAGTACTGGTGCCTTCATCTTTGAACTCTTTATACGCAATCGTATCGTTGAGCATTGCTTGTTTAGCAAACGGGCAAGGAACTGTACCAAGTTCAGTATTATGAACTGATACAAAATCTTCTACCCATTGCTTGATATCATTAATCATTGATGAACTGTGCTAGTTCAGGAGCTTTCCAGCCTTCTGGCTTTAGTACTTTACCGTCTTCACGCTTGCGTACTTTACCTGTTTCTGCGTCAATCTTAGCAAAGTTAGTGTTCATTACTTCACGCCATGCTGCTTCGCCATCCCATCCTGCGGCACGAATAGCGCCTACAGTTACAACTAGAATATCAACTAGTGCGTCTAGTTGTTCTACTTTGTCGTTGTCTTGGATAGCTTCTTCTAGTTCATCTGTTTCTTCACGGATTAGATCAAGATACATTTTATAGTTTGCTTCGCTTGCAGGTTGGTCACATGCAGTGCCGAATTTGTTTACGTCTTCGAATACGTTTGTCATAGGTACCTCTATTTTTGTATTTAATAATACTACTATACTATATTTTTAGGGAAAGTGCAAGTGTTATTTTGATAAGAGTACGGTATTTCCACCGATTGCAGTAGTATTAATACTCACGTGTTTCTCCCACACGTATGATTTAATATACTCAGGTCCACCTGCTTTAGGTCCTGTACCGCTTAATCCGATACCACCAAATGGTTGCGTTTCAACTACTGCACCGACTTGATCTCTATTGACATAGATATTGCCGACATTAAGTTGTGATGCAACATGTTCATGGAATCTAGCAATACGTGAATGAATACCAAGAGTTAATCCATATTGTGTTGAATTAATAAATTCAATAATATCGTCAAGTTCATTTTTATCATAAACATACACATGCAGAACTGGTCCGAAGATTTCTTTATCAAAATACTTTTTATAGTCTGATATCAGATATGCACTTGGCGCCACTGTTAATTTAGGAAGTTCTGCACCGTTACGAGACTTAGTAGCAATTAATGTTTCATTTTCTTCTAGTACTGCGATACGTTCTTGTATACTTGCGTAGGCAGCTCCATCGATAACACGTGATACATCAGTTGCTAAGTCATTTGCAAAGCCCATCTTTAATACTTTAATACTTTCTTTAAGCATTTTCAATAGTTCTTTTGAGTTATCACGTTGTAAAAATAAGAAACGTGTAGCACTACAACGCTGTCCAGCACTATCAAAAGCTCCGACAGTAGCATCATGTATAAGTTGTTCTGGTAACGCTGTGCTATCAGCTATCATAGCATTAATACCGCCTGTTTCAGCAATAAACGGAATGATTGGTCCGTCACGTTCTGCTATTATTCTTTGAATTCTTTTTGCACTAGCATGTGAACCAGTGAATGTAATACCGTTAATACGATTGTCTGCAACTGCTTTACTAGCTTCTTCTACATCTGTATGACACAACTGCAATGCACTAAACGGTACACCAGATGAATACATACATGCAACTGTTTTACGTGCAATATCTAGTGTCTGTGGTGCAGCTTTAGCAAGAACCGTATTACCTGCTAATAATGCAGCAACTATAGGTCCTACAAATATTGCAATTGGGAAATTCCACGGTGCAATAACCATCCAAGTTCCACGTGCTTCATATGTTGTTATATTTTCTTCACCAGTATAACTTACACACTCATTATTTTGATATAGTTTTTCAGCTTGTTCTGCATAGTAACGTATAAAGTCAATTGCTTCTCTTACTTCAGCTATTGAGTTGGGCAATGTTTTAAAAGCAGAGTTTGTAATACTATAAACTGCCGCTATCATATTCTCTTCTAATGAATCAGCATAATCTAATACTATCTTTTTACGTTCTGAAAATGGAGTATTTTTCCAATCTTCTGATCCTGATTTCAATATAGTGATTGCATCGTCTACTGGTAGAATTTCTGGATCAACGAATTCATATTCACGTCCTCCCATTAAAATCTCTACTTCTCCTGGATCGGTTAAATCATAACCAGAAGAATTTTTTCTACCTGGATATATATCTTGATAACTTGGTAAGCTATCTTTTACTTCTTTAATTTCAGTAAACGGATCTGTAACTTTCATATTATAAACGAAGCTAGTATTAGCACCGTTTTCTAATAGTCTACGTACTAGGTATGACAGTAAATTTTTATGTTCGCCGACAGGTGCATACACACGAACCATTTCAGGTTCTTTATTATTTCTATTAATCACTTCATTGAATAATCCATCACCCATACCATATAATTTTTGAAACTCGTATTCACCTCCTAAAGTCTCGTTATAAAAGAATATGGCAGCCACCGTGAATGGATTGTGTGTGGCATAAGCTGGTCTTATACATTGGGATAACATTAATTTTCTAGCACACGCAAGATACGATACATCTGTATACTCTTTGCGTGTAAACACCGGATAATGTAACCCTTCTTGTTGTGCTATTTTTATTTCGGTGTCCCAATACGCACCTTTAACTAAGCGTACAACTATTTCAGTTGACGCTTCACTCGCAATATTCTCAAGTGTATCTATAACCCAGAAGGCTCTTTTTTGATATGCTTGAACTGCAAATCCTATTGTTTTCTTTTTAAATTTGTAATTTTGAAGTAATTCTTCAAGTATCATTATACTTAAATCTAGTCTTGCACATTCTTCTGCGTCAATAAACATCGTGGTATCATTATCTTCGCATAGACGTGCGAGGCTTGCAAGTTTAGGAACTATATCATGTAATACATCACGGTGATTACGTAAATCATATTTAGGATGTATCGCACTCAACTTAACTGATATACTATCACCGAACTTAGTTGCAGCATCTATGTATCTATCGTAATATATATTAGCATCTTCCCAATTCGTTGCGGCTTCTCCTAGCATATCAAACGAATATAGAAAATTAGATTTTTTCTTTTTCATTGCTGCCTTAATATCCTCGCCCATGACGTACATACCGCCCATGACTTTAACAACTTCGTGGATCATTTTTCTGACAACAGGCCATCCTAATCTTTTAATAGCGTTATCATATAATGCAAATGATTGTGCCTTAGATAAAACAATACCGGAGACAGTTGTATAGAAACTATCATCTGAGATTTGATCCCACTGCGCTCTGGTTAGTTTTTCTTTAATTAGTTCGTCTTTTGTTTCTATATCTGGTGTGCGCAATAATGCTTCGCACAGAGTCATTAATGCCATGCCCTCAGGACCTGACAACTCATATGCTTTCATAATTTTATGAATATAATGCGTTTCATCAAAACTGTCTTGTATATCTTGTGCATCATTAACCAAGTTATTGCGGTCAGTTTTAGTAAGACGAGAAGCTAATACCAATTTTGGTAATATCTCTGCTTCGTCTATACGATAGTAATGATTATGTGCATATACTTTCATTATGTCCTCTCGTTCGCCAAAACGATTGTTATATCTTTCTTTAGTGTTATTTATACATAATCAAAAAAAGACCCGATAGTCTAGGACTACCGGGCCAGTTGGCGAAGAGGACTAGAGGGCGGGATTATCCCGCCCAATATACAGAGAAATCAATCTCTGCATTAGTATTTAACACTATATCTAGTAGCATTAAATACATCGTTTTAGTCCTCTATATTTGAATAGGGTCCGCTCTTGTTACTGTAACAAGTTTCTTGATAACCAAATCAACATCCTGTTCAACTAGATGCCCACGAACATCATCGTCTGGACCTGTAATACCTGGCAACTGAGTGAACTCACCGTTACGAAATACTGCAATTTCATATGGAGCAGTTTCACTAGAATACGATCCGTTTCCACTAATAACTGATAGCTCTATTTCATCTCCGAACTTCAATAATGTCTGGAAAGATCCTGGACGTGTTTCTACTTTTTTAAAATAACTTAGTTTCATTAATTTACCCTTACTGCTGTTATATTATCTAAATTTGCACCAGTATATCTACTAGCACTACCGCCTGTCATAAATGCTTTTTCACGGGCAGAATATTCTGTCATTGCATATTGATACCCAAGAAAGATATCATTGTGAAATATTTTCCAAGTAAAAATCATGCTACCTCCTTAAAACCAAAACTAGCAACAACATGACGGTTGCCATCTTCGTCTTCGATAAGATCACCAACTGAAACAGAAGACATACGATTCAAACGAGTAATATTAGTCTCTGGACCAATGTTACCGATTTCAAATACTTGATTAAGATCATTGGCTTCGATGTAAGAAACAGCGGTGTAAAGACCTTCATACAATGCTTTCTCTGCGAGACCTACTGTTTTTTCACCTGAAAAGTCCATGCTCATATCTGATTTGATATCACGCTTTGGATTAGACACACCTGCATTGATAGCATCGATATCTGAGTCTGTATAACTGATTTGATAAACTGTATATTTCATAGTGATTCTCTTTCTCTCTTATTACTCTTATAATATAAAGCCTGGGATCCCATATGTCAACAAAAAAACGCAGGAAAGAATCCTGCGTTTTCAATGACTTAAAAATTAATTACCTAAGAGTTGAATTACTTTCCACCATGTAAGGTCTGGACCTTGACCGAAGTCCATCCAACCAAGAGCAAATATTAGCATTACAAATGCGGTGACGATTTCAGATGTTGTTTCAGAACGTAGCATTATGACCAATCCATTTCAATTTCTTCTGTTGTTTCACCAGGGTTAACAATCTGTCCTTCAACACGAATAGGGTTAGGACCGTTCCAAGCATAGTAGAGACTATCACGTGTTGAAACACGTGTACTCCAACCAATGTCACGGAAGTCACCGATGCATACAGAGTTAGAAGACCCACTAGCGTCCTCAACGTCTATCAAAGCTCCCATTGTGATAGCACCAACAGCTTCATCAAACAATACTTGCTTATCTTCTTTAGACATTACTGTAAACATATTAAACTTCTCCTATATCGAATGACAACTGACGTTCAGCATCTGCCTCTTCTTTACGTTCAGCATTAATAGTATCAGCAATTTCATTGAATGAATCATAGAAGTCTTCATCATCTTTCCAGAAAGAACGACATTCTGCATATGCATCTGCATCAACAAAGC
>Ga0233395_1000468_pt1 | contig 20926 bp, 22 predicted proteins | sample 27DmetaG_FD_186029 | JGI IMG/M metagenome (GOLD analysis project Ga0233395, IMG submission 186029) | Seawater microbial communities from Monterey Bay, California, United States - 27D | ecosystem: Environmental > Aquatic > Marine > Coastal | place: USA: California | collected 2016-10-12 | reverse complement strand
TGAAAAAACTTTGCTTCGTTTTTTCTAAGCCTTTGTCGAGACTTTCTTTTTTATCTTTTGAAAAAAAATTAAATAATGCCATAACTCTTTAAACAAGAAAAGCTTCCACCAAGGGCAGAAGCTATTTTTTTAACATTGATTGAGCGAGGGCTAGTTCTTATCGAACCAATCTTTCACTTTGTCATTGTGTACAACTTCTTCTTTGAAAGTATATGTGCCGGACTTTTCAGACTTGCTCATTTTAATGACTTTCGTATGCTCTTTTCCTCCTCCTTTTTGCAGGGATGCTACTACTTTCTTTGCCATAACTTAATTATTTAATTTCTTTGTGAAGTGTATACTTCTTCATAATAGGATTGAACTTCTTAATTTCAAGTCTATCTGGAGTATTCTTTCTGTTCTTCGTCGTAATGTAACGAGATGTACCAGGCAATCCCGATTTTTTGTGCTCAGTGCACTCTAATATTACTTGAATTCTATTTCCTTTTTTTGCCATTTTCTTTCTTTTTTTACCTACCGTTATCGCAACGGGTAGAAAACGATTTACTTAATATATCCTTTCGCACGTGCTTCTTTCACGCACGCTGAAATTCCTTTCTTATTGATCGTTCTCAACGCTGAAGTTGAAATCTTCAATGTGATGTATTCGTTTTCCTCAGGCATGAAAAACTTTTTAGTGATCAAGTTCGGGTAAAACTTTCTTTTTGTCTTACGCTGTGAGTGAGAAACATTGTTCCCAACCATTACCGATTTTCCTGTGATTTGACAAACTCTTGACATCTCTGTTATATTTATTACTTATACTAAAAGCGGGTGCAAAGAAACCATTTTTTTCATAAAAGCACAAGCTAATTTTAACTTTTTTACATATTTATTTTCATCAATTCACATCTTAAGAAGTTCATTGCTGACAATACTGCTCGTTTGATATTTCTACTTCGATCATTTTCAAAATTAAACCTTTTGGATAAAACCCGATCGGAGCTCGCTATTGATATCCATACAATTCCCACCTCTTCTTTTCCCTCATTCGTTGCTGGACCAGCATTCCCTGTTATGGAAATACAATAATCTACTTGAAGTATTTCTTTGCCATTTATCGCCATTTGTTCCGCAACTTGCTTACTTACCAGTCCAAAATCATTGATTGTTTGTTCATCAACCCCCAAATTCTGAATTTTTGATTCTTTTGTATAGCTTATGACCGATCCCTTAAAGTATGTCGACGATCCAGGGACAGACGTGAATGCACTTGCAATTGCTCCTCCAGTGCAGCTTTCTGCTGTTCCTACTTGTTTTTCTTGAACCGAAAGCAAATCCCCTACAACCTGAAACAAATTCTCACTATCCATTCCAAATACGTTTTTTGGAAACAGTTCAGATATCTGATTGATGTAATACTCAATTCGACGTTTATTTTCTTCTGTGGCTTTTGACGAAAGTCTCAAGCGAACACTACCTGGTGCAGGTAAATATGCCAATGCAATACCTTCAGAAGTTAAATTTGTTTCAATAACCTCCATTCGATCGGCAATATACGACTCCCCTATCCCTTGAGTAAGCACTGTTCTGTAATACAATGAATCAAGAGCGAATAGATCTTTCAAACGCGGAAGAACCTCAGCAGACATAATATCTTTCATTTCATAAGGCACTCCAGGCATACTCACAAGAATTTTCCCATTGCGTTCAAACCACATTCCTGGTGCTGTCCCATTCGGATTGTGCAATACTGTGCAGTTTTCAGGAACATCAGCTTGAGCAATATTCACATCAAGCATTTCTTTTTTCCTACTATCAAAGAACTCTTTGACGTGCTTTAAAACTGTAGTATTTTGAATCAAATGACAGTCAAAATAGTCGCAAAGGACCTTTTTGGTAATGTCATCTTTCGTGGGTCCTAATCCACCTGTCATCAGAACCACATCTACCCGATCCATCGCCTCATCAATCGCCTTATGAATATCGTTTTCATCATCACGAATAACGGTACCATATGCAACCTGAGAGCCCATAAGACTTAATTCTGCACCTATCCAAGCAGCATTTGTGTTGATGGTCTGACCAATCAATAATTCATCGCCTATACAAATAAGTTCAACTGTCATACTTTTCGCTTTTTGTACTTCGCAATTGCTTCAATATGTCCCGTGTGAGGGAATTGGTCGACAAGTGAAATTTTTTCCAATTGGTATCCCTCTTTCATTAAGGTATCTGTATCTCTCGCCTGTGTGGAGGGGTTACAAGAAATGTAAACGATATTTTCAGCGTCAAGATCAATGACTTTCTTCAGTGTTTTTGGGGCAATTCCCGCACGGGGTGGATCCAAAATAATTGTCTTAATCTTTCCTACATACTCTGGATATGCTTTTAAAAATTTGCCGACATCAGCCGCGTAAAAATCAATACCATCAATCTGATTGCGTCGGGCATTCTTTTTTGCGTCTTCAATTGCTCCCTCTACAATATCTACACCAATAATTTTTACATGTTCATTTCGAGAGGTTAAAATTTGACCAATTGTTCCAGTTCCACAAAACAAATCCATAACAACATCATTGTCATTCAAGTCTTCCTCAAAAACATAATCCAGTGCTTTGGTATACAATCTCTCCGCGCTTTTTGGATTGGTCTGAAAGAAACTCTCCATAGAAATCTCAAAATCTAATCCCAACAATCGCTCTACAATCACTGGCTCACCATATAGTAGATTGCTTTGACCATTCTCAATTTTAGCCCGATCTGCAACATTATCATTCACAGTATGCTGGATGCCTGCAAGACGATCTCCCAGTTTTTCAATCAAAAAATCAACAAATAACTGCGATTTGAACTTTTCTATTCCCTGAGATGATGTTACCAAGTTCAGTAAGAGCTTGTCTTGATGAAATGATTTACGCACCACGATATGTCGAAAAAAGCCCGTTTTTTTGGGTGGGTGCCATGCTGGAAGTCCCGACGACTTTAACAGCGCTCTAACCTCAATTAATAAAGTTTCCCATTCTTCATCAAACATACCGCTTGGTTTGTCCAAGGATTCTACTTTCCACCAAGTTCCTCTTCGTTTGAAACCCAAAGCAAATGCATCATCAATATCCTCCCCAGTCAATCGATCGTGTTCAATCGACGAAAAACTATACTCCATTTTATTTCTGTAGAAAAAATGATTAGGAGATGCAATAAATTCGTCGAAATACTCTTCTGGATGCTCCACCCCTCCAATCCTTCGGTATATCTCTAAAGTTGATTCTTTTTTTACCTTCTCTTGTTCTTCAATAGGAACAAAAATATAAGGTCCCCCCGAGATCTCTTGATACACCGCATCTTTTTCGATCGGTGACCGTTCAATAATCTCTATTAGCTTCGCCTCAGCAAATCTTTTTCTTTTTTTTGAAATACGCGCCTTGACCCTTTGACCCGGGAAGGTGTTATCTACAAATATTACATATTCTCCGTTCTCAGTTGCAACTTTCGCCACCCCTTTTCCACCGAATGCATAACCGGAAATATCAACCGTTATGACGTCTGCTCTTTTCAACATGTTTTTAGATCATTCCTCGAATTATCCCTTTGTCAGATTCAGAGATAAAATCGAGAATTTGGTTTCTGTATTCAGAATCAGCTATTTGTTCTTTCACTGCCTCAACCCCCTTAGAAAGGTTATTATTCATTACGTACAGCAAGCGATAAACATCTTCAATTTCTTTTACATCCTCATCTGAGAAACCACGTCTTCTTAGTCCTACTGAATTTACTCCTGCAAAACCTAAAGGTTCCCGAGCTGCTTTCACAAATGGAGGAATATTTTTACGCACCAAAGAGGCACCACCAACAAAGGCATGCGCTCCAATACGGACAAATTGCTGCGTCCCAACTTTCCCTTCCAAAATTGCATAATCTTCAATAATATTGTGGCCTGCTAAGCCAACAAAACTTGCCATAATAACATTGTTTCCTATTTGGCAGTCATGGGCAATATGAACATACGTCATTAATAGGCAATTGCTTCCAATTTTCGTGACCCATTTGTCCTTGGTTCCGCGATGTATTGTAACACATTCTCGAATTGATGTGTTATCACCTATTTCAACGGTCGTTTCTTCTCCATCAAATTTTAAATCTTGAGGTGTCACACCGATCACAGCTCCTGGGAAAACTTCGCAGTTCTTTCCGATTGTTGTTCCCGGATAAATAGTCACATTGGGATGTATTCTTGTACCTTCTCCAATCGTCACGTTTTCAAAAATTGTAGAAAATGAGTCTACCGAAACGTTTTGACCAAGACGTGCGTCTTTTGAAATATTTGCGAGTTTACTTATCATTTTTTGTCTTTAACAACTTGTGCAAGCATCTGAGCTTCAACTACGGGCTGTCCATTTACATATCCCACTCCTCCCATATTTACCAGCCCTCTTCGAATCGGCGAAAGTAACTTAAGTTCGAATACTAGAGTATCGCCCGGCAATACTTTTTGTTTGAATTTTACATTATCAATCTTCATGAAATAAGTCGAGTAAAGATGTGGCTCTTCTACCTTACTCAAGGCGAATATCCCTCCTACTTGTGCCATAGCTTCTACCATCAATACTCCAGGAAAAACTGGATTTCCTGGAAAATGCCCAGTAAAAATTGGCTCATTCATAGTAATGTTCTTCACACCAACAACACTCTCTTCATCAATCGACATTATTTTATCGACCATTAAAAATGGAAATCTATGCGGAAGCATCCGTTCGATATCATTGATGTCGTAGAGCGGTTTAGAAGATAAATCAAAATGTCTACCTGTCTTTTCTTGCTCTTTCATGTAGGCTTTGAGTACTTTTGCGAATCCAATATTTCCAGCATGACCGGGACGAGCGGCAAGTATATGTGCTTTTATCGGCTTCCCGATTAACGCCAAATCTCCAACAATATCAAGTAATTTATGTCGGGCCGGTTCATTTTCAAACTTTAGGTTTGTACTGTTCAATACACCCCTTCCGTCAATACGAATATCCAGGTCCTCCTTGCCGAGAACTTTCGCTAAATGATCCAATTCCTCTTGGCTCACATTTTCGCGTTCCACAAGAACAATTGCATTGTCTAAATCACCACCTTTTATCAAGTTATTCTTGGCAAGAAACTCCAACTCCTTCAAAAACACAAAAGTTCGACAAGTCGCTATTTCCTCTTTAAAATCTTCAATCTTGTACATTGTAGCATGCTGCGTGCCCAATACTGGAGACTTGTAGTCAACCATAACTGTTAATCGGTAGTTCTCATCTGGAACAGCAAGAAACTCAACACCTTTATCCAAATCTTCCCAAGGAATATTTTCAGACAGTTCTAAATATACTCGAGCAGCATCTTGATTTTCGTAACCAGCGGACTCTATCGCTTCGACAAAGACCATTGAGCTACCATCCATAATTGGTATCTCTGGACCATCTATTTTAATCAACGCATTATCAACCTGACAAGCGTAAAGTGCAGCTAAGATGTGTTCAGTAGTATAAACCCGTGCTCCATGCTGTTCGAGCGTTGTTCCTCTATCTGTAGCTACTACCAAATCACAATCTGCATTGATTACAGGCGCACCATCCAAATCCATGCGTTGAAATTTGTATCCGTGATTCGCTGCCGCAGGTACAATTTCAACATTTACTTTTTCACCTGTATGCAAACCAACACCCGAAAATTTTACAGGTGAATTTAGAGTTCTTTGCTTTTCAGCCATCTTATTCTTGGTCTTTTATTAGTAATTTAATTTTATCCTCGAGTGCTTTGAGTCGCTCCAAAATTCGTGGCAACCTTCTGAAGCCTAAATATGATTTCTTAAATTCCATACTGTCAAATGCAGGAGAGCCCATTACTGTTTTTCCTTCTTTCACTATACCGCTGACCCCAGACTGCGCGGCAATTTTTGCGCCGTCACCAATTTTTATGTGTCCCGCCATGCCAACCTGTCCACCAATCAATACATTATTTCCAATCTTAGTTGACCCTGCAATACCTACCTGTGCTGCCATTGCAGTATTCGTTCCGATTTCAACATTATGCCCAATCTGAACCAAGTTGTCGATTTTTGCACCTTTTCGCACAATTGTGCTCCCCATTGTTGCTCTGTCAATAGAAGAATTAGCACCAACATCAACGCAGTCTTCAAGGACAACATTTCCTATCTGAGGGATTTTTTGAAATTCACCATTTTTATCTGGTGCAAATCCGAAGCCATCGGCACCAATGACAGCACCTGAATGAATGATACAATTTTTTCCAATAATACAATCACGATAGACAGTAACTCCAGGATAAATAACAGTACCTGCTCCAATCTCAACATTTGAACCGATCGTTACATTCGGATAAATTTCGACATTATCCCCTACTTTGACATTTGAACCAATGTATGAAAACGCCCCTAAATAAACATTATCACCCATTTGGGCAGATACGTCAATAAAAGATGGAGACTCTATTCTTGCCTCTTGTTTATGCATTGTATCATACATCTCTAATAACTTAGCGAAACACGAATAGGCATCTTCGACTTTAATTAGCGTTAATGTATCAGGAATTGGCTTTGTTGGAATAAAAGTTGTATTAACTATACAAATACTTGATCCTGTGGAGTAGATATATTCTTCGTATTTAGGATTGGCAAGGAAGGATAAAGCGCCTGGCCTTCCTTCTTCAATTTTTGCTAAGGTTTCAACTTCAGCAGAGGCGTCTCCTTGAATTTCTCCGTTAATCAGTCCAGCAATTTGCTCGGCATTAAATTTCATACCTCAAAATTATAAAAACAAACGTGTAAACGACTATCAAAACAGTCGTTTTATCAACATCGATGGTTTAACAATCAACGATCGCAAAGCTCCAGTGAGGAATGATGAAATGTTGAAATGTTGAGTTTTGTCTTGTACCAAATCATCGTCATTCCGATGGTGTCCCCTTTATTAATAATGGTAATATAATGCTCTGGCTTCGGCCGAACGGACAAATCAGACTTCTCAAAGTTGATTCGTCCAGAAGATTTCAGCCTTTCATAAATTTTCTTCGTGCTAATCAAACCCAACTGCTCTTGCTGGCAGGCAATACGCTCACCCTCTTCAGCATAAATCATATTTTCATCTTTTGGAACACGAATTATCGTACCAGATCCTTTTTTGGTAGCACTAATACCATTGATAGCGTCTCCTAAAAACACCTCTGAAATGAAGCTTTCATCAGGTAGAGAGAATACAAATGACTGATCCTTTCGTTCAATTACATACAATTTATCCTTCTTACTCTTATCGCTTTTTGTGAATTCCACATCACCATCATTAAGAGCATTAATTATACTGTTATACGTGATGTTTTTTTTGTCCATTTGAGCCTTTGTACTATCTGAAACAACGATCAAACGGTCTAGAATCGCATTCTTTACACGGTTTGAAGGTGTCCAAGAACAGCCTCGATTTTGGAAAAAGAAAATTACAAATACTGTTCCTATACCAAACCCTATTCCATAATATTTCAGTCTTCTCAGTAATGACTCCATAAATCTCTTTTTTGCGAAGATACTCAATTCAACTCGCATCTTCCCTCACATAATTAAACAACTTACGATGATAGGAATTAAAAAAAACCGTTCCAAAACTGAAACGGTTTTAATACATATTTTTTTTCCTGAAGAACTTACATTATAGCATCTAGTTTTGCTTTCAATTGTGCTTCCGGCACGGCGCCAACAGACTTATCAGCAACCTCTCCATTTTTAAGAAACAAAACCGTAGGAATATTTCTTACTCCGAACTGAGCCGAAACCCCAGGATTCTGATCCACATTTACTTTTCCGATCACTGCTTTCCCATCATAATCTCCAGCCATTTTCTCAATTACCGGTCCGATCATTCTGCAAGGTCCACACCACTCCGCCCAAAAGTCAACCACGACCGGCTTGTCTGATTTCAATACCAACTCCTCAAAATTCGCATCTGTTATTTCTAATGCCATATATTCTATTGTTTAGTTTTTAAATAATTACCACTACGGTATAAATTTACTTTTTCTATAATTTTTGTCAATTATTTTGCCAAATAAAATTTTGTGCCATCTTGTCATGCTATGCGTTCAGAACATGCATTTTTTTCATTGTCTTTTGGTTCACTGTCTTCAAACAAAAATAATAATCGCCATTTTTTAAGGTCGTGGTATTGAACTTTACAATATTTCCACCAGGTGAAGCAATCCTCTCTGCCACAATAGTCAAATCCACCATACTTTCGTCTAAAATGAGTAACTTAAACTCACGTTCTTTTTCAGATGTAAAATAAAACTCAACCTCACCCGAAACCGGATCATTTTCGAGAGCATAAAGCACGCAGTAGTCATCTCCACTTATCGCACCTTTGTTCAACTTTTTCAAAAGGCGTTTGTATGCAATTGACAAAACCAACAAACCCAATGTTGCATATAGCGTTCCCAATCCAATATCAATAAACGAATAACCTACTAAAACCATACTAAAGAGCCATTAATCCTTCTATCAAAGAAGATTTTTTATATTTCTCAATGATTGATTCAACATCTAGCATCAATTCTTTCGCACTCACACTGATATATTTCCCAGTTTTGGAAGGCTGCATTTTCAAATTCACTGCATCATCAAATAATGCTGTTGTTTTCGCCAATACCTTAGAGTTGTTTGGAACAATAAATTTAAATAAGTAGACACCGGGCCACTCTTGAAGATTTAACTGCTCACGCAATTTAAAATAAGGATCAGACATTTGAATCTAATTTTAACCACAAAGATAATCGTTTACTTTCGTCCAACAGCACATTTTTTCCATCAATAAAAGTATCAATCTCGTGAATTTGTGACTTGCCTTCATCACCGAATGTCGATACTGCATGAAAAAGATCCATGTCATCAGGTTCTTTTGAAACTACAACGCCATCAAAATCATCAAAATTTTGTTGCCAAACTAGAGCATACAATCGAATAAATTCAATATAGGCGTTACAAATTTGAATCAACTGAAGTCCATTACCAGTATTCATTACAGCGGTTCGATACTGACTCTTGTATTTGACGTATACCTCATGAGCAGATACCAAATCCTCGGGAGCATTAAAATCAAAACAGAGCTCTTCTGGTGAATCTAAAACTCCACCTAAAGCAACATAAGCTGTGTTCAATAATTCGATACGTTTTATTTTCGCTTGAACTACTTTTGATACCGGGAAATGGCCAACTAAAAACTGCTTTAATACAAACAAGTTTGATTCATAAAGATCAATAAGATCAACCCCATCTTCCTGAGGAAGATAAATATGTGCCTCTTCAACCATCATATTCTCCCCCCCTCTTTCGGGCCTGATTTCTTCGCATTCGAATATTCAAAAACTCCACAAGAAGAGCGTACATCATGGCAAAATAAATATATCCTTTCGGAATTTCTTGTCCGAATGCTTCTGCGACCAAAACAACCCCAATTGTTACAAGAAACCCTAATGAAATCATTTTAATTGTAGGTCTATTATTGATGAAATCGCTAATTGGCTTGGCAAAAAGCATCATTACAATCATCGATACAATAACCGCTGCATAAATGATCACTACCGGACTATATTCCTCCCCACCCATACCATTTGTCATTCCAACAGCGGTGATAATAGAATCAAAACTGAAAACCAAATCAATAAGAATAATTTGTACAATTACCGCACGAATGGATTTTACAGGTTTCGAATCTTCATGCGAATCACCAACCACTGAGCTGTGCATCTCGATGGTACTCTTATAAATAAGGAACAAACCTCCAAACAATAGAACGAGACTTTGCAGCGAAAACTCTTGGATAAATTCCCAAGTTGCATCCGGAAACAAAGGTTTATCCATCCGCATCAACCAGGCAACAAATGCCAACAAAACAAGTCGAACAATTAACGCCAAGGTAAGACCGATATTTCTTGCTTTTCGTTGATTTTCTTGAGGCAACCGATCTGTTACTATCGAAATAAAAATGATGTTGTCAATGCCAAGCACTATCTCCAGAAGAGCAAGAATGATAAAATAAACAAAACCATCCCAGGTAAATAACAAATGAAAAAAGTCAGTCATTGATTTGCGTTTAATACAAAAGTACAAAATAGGATTAATTCAATTTGAGTATTCAATTGAACTCAAATCCTTGCTTTAGGAAATGCTCACTGTTTAAAGTGCTCAAAAAAGTCTTTAAGAACTTTATCGTTCTCGGTTTTCGGAGTATGTATCTCAAGAAGTACAGGACGACTCCTATCTGAAGCACCAAAAAACTCCGGAATATAGGTTTCAATTTCTTGAATACTTGTTGCTGAGAGATAATCAACATCAAAAGTTGCACACAATTTTTCAGCTGAAAAAGGCTGCTGTGTCTCAAAATATTTTTCAAGTTTGTTCGACTTTGACGGTCCATCAATTATTCTAAAAATACCTCCTCCACTATTATTAATGACTACAATACGCAAATTGGGAGAAAGATAATTACTCCAAAGTGCATTGCTATCGTAGAAAAAGGATACATCTCCAGTAATGAGTACGTTCAACTTCTTACTCTGTATAAATGCGGCCCCACATGCCGCACTGGTGCTACCATCAATACCACTCGTGCCTCGATTTGAAAAATATTGAATTGACGAAACTGGATCAAATAATTGACAATATCGCACCAAAGAGCTGTTGCCCATGTGCAAAAGCGTATTGTCAGGAATGTAATCCAAAAGTGTTTCAATTACCGAGAAATCTGAATACGGCGCCTTTTGCACAAATGTTGGAGCCGCATCTTTGTTAGTGTAATCAACTTTCTTCCAATTTAGACCGAATGAATTGATATGCAATGGGTACTTCCACTTCAACATCGCATCAATCAACTGGGCTGGCTCTGTGCAAATAGAGCGTGTCAATTTACGATAGGTATCCATCTGAGGAAATGCGTGTCCAACCCTCCAATGGGATTTAACTTTACTCTTCCTTAGAAAAGTTTTAATTCTCTTTGATATAATTGCACCACCTAATGAAATCAATAAATCAGGTTCAAAATCCTCGAGCTGATCAATGGGTATACCACTCAATGTACGATCAATGCAATGAATGAATTTTGGGTGGATGAGATTTGAGGTATTTTCAACAAGGACAACCACAGAATTGTCATTCGCTAAGTCAGACAAACGATTCAGTAACCTTATGTTTTTATCCATTTGACCGCAAACAATCATTCGCTTGGATGAAGCATTCCAGTCTTTTTCCAATTCTAAAAGGAATTCATCATCAATCAATTCAGATGGCGAATTCAAGTCATCACTTTCAATTTCAAAATCATCCAATTCAACCAAGTCATACATCGGTTCAGAAATTGGACAGTTGATATGAATTGGTCCTTTCCATAAACCATTTCCAACTTCAAATAACTCACGAATTGACCGATCAAATTTTTGATATGCGCTCGGGTCAATGTACTCTTCAATTTGCATGTATGAGCGGACATGTCTGCCAAAAACCTCATCTTGCATGATGGTTTGTCCATCGCCGTGATTGATCCACTCAGTCGGTCGGTCTGCACTCATAATCACTAAAGGAATGCATTGGTAATAGGCTTCTGCAACAGCAGGGAAATAATTCAACACAGCCGATCCAGATGTACAAATAAGGCCCACTGGGAGATTTAACTGCTGTGACATTCCAAGTGCATAAAAAGCAGCGGAACGCTCGTCATGGATAACAATAGCTGTGATCTCCGGGTGATTGTCGATCGCTATAATTAAAGCTGCATTCCTCGATCCAGGTGAACAAACAACATGTGTCATTCCGTTCGCTGCACAATTGTGAACCAATCGTGCGATTCCTGTTTTTTCCGTTGTCACCATCTCCTTATATCAAAACTATAGTTTTTCAATTACGTTAAGTAACGTTTTTGCTTTATTTTCAGTTTCCAACCATTCGGAATGAGGATTCGAATCAATCGTCAACCCGCCACCGATATACAAGAAACATTCCTCTGCAAACAATTGAGCACATCGTAAGTTGACGTACAAATTCGTTTCTTCACCGACAACACCTATGAAACCGGCGTAAAGACCTCGATCGTGACACTCCAATTCACGAATCATCTCAAACGCACCCATCCTTGGTGCTCCACAGACAGCTGGAGTTGGGTGCATCAGCTCAACAAAATCATCTATTTTTCTAGATGGAAATTTGAATTTAAAATCTGTTCTTAAGTGTTCAACTGGTCCAGCCATTACCGATTCTGGACCTTTCTTTGAAATAATTTTACAATTGATTTGATCTAAATTTTTCTCGATAAATTCTGATACAAAATGTTGCTCCGAACGCTCTTTTTCAGTCCATTCAATTCCTTTGCCACTCTCTTTCGTTCCTGCAAGAGACATGGTAAATCCTATCTCACCTTTTGCCTGCAACAGAACTTCTGGAGTGGCTCCAATCCATGTACCAAATCGATCACTCGAAATCAAATAAACAAAAGCATTTGGATATTCCTCACAAAGTGCATTGTACAATGAATTAAAACTGTGATTAAAAGAAATTTTTTTTATTCTCGATAAAATTGCCTTATTAACCTCTCGGTTGCTGAAATTTGACAAATATGCATTTGCTAAATCGAAATACTCTTCCTGACTGTAGATCGGGACATCCTCTGTTCTGATACTACCCGTAATATTTTGGGGCGAATCACTAGATTCGATAAATTGAAATATTTTATCTCCCGAAAAAGGTCGAACCACAAAACCATTCACAGATTCCGTTGCAGAAACCGCTGCAAAAGAACCTGACTTGCATCTACTCACTTTTCCTGGGATCCTATAATTGATTATATCCCCCATTTACTTCGATGGAATAACCATAACTGTTAAACGACCGGTACAAACTAATTTTTTCGTTACTTCATCCGTAATTTCAACCTGCCATACATGTGTTCTTCTCCCTGCATGTACTAGTTTTCCATGCGCCACAACAAAACCATCACGAGCAGCACCAACATGATTGGCATTTACCTCCAACCCGACTGGAACTTCCTTTGATAAATCAAGCAAAAGTGTAGACCCCATAGAACCTACTGTTTCTATCAAGGCAGCACTTGCGCCTCCATGTAACAGTCCCATGGGTTGTTTTGTTCGATCATCAACTGGCATTCGAACCTTAATATAGTCCTCTCCCAACTCAATACATTCCATCCCTAGCTGCGCCACCAGAGTGCCTTTACTGAAAGAATTGATGTCATTTAATTCGACTTGCTTTAATTTCATGTGACAAAGATAACCTCAGAATAGTAATTTAACAACATCATACCGTTTGTAATTATTTCAAATACGAAATAAAATTGAACGATTGATGCTTACATTTGAGCAATGATTCAGGAAAACATCAATTTAAAACAACACAACACGTTTGGCATCGAAGTCAATGCCCGCAGATTTGCTACGTTCTCCTCTATTGAAGAATTGCGTTCCTTACTCTCAGAAAAAAACGATGATTCCCTTTTAATTCTTGGAGGAGGAAGTAACATTCTCTTCACTAAAGATTTCAATGGCCTAGTCATCAAAAATGAAATCAAAGGTTTTGAAATAGTTGACGAAACCGAAAAATTTGTTCACGTCAAAGTTGGAGCCGGCGAAGTATGGCATGAATTCGTTCTGAAGTGCATCGAATTGGACTATGGAGGTGTTGAGAACCTCTCATTAATCCCCGGCAGCGTCGGAGCAAGTCCTATGCAAAATATTGGCGCATACGGTACTGAGATAAAAGATATTTTCATCCAACTTGAAGCCTACAAAATTGATACGGGTGAAATTCATATTTTTAATAATGAAGATTGCGAATTTGGCTACCGTGAAAGTGTTTTTAAAAAATCACTTAAAGATCAATACGTAATTGTTTCTGTTACGTATCGTCTGACCAAAGAACACCTGATGAACTCCAACTATGGTGCAATTGAAAACGAATTAACAAAGCGCGGAATAACACATGCCACAATTCGTGATATCAGTGATTCCGTTATAGCAATTCGCTCGAGTAAATTGCCTGATCCAAAAAAAATCGGAAATGCTGGAAGCTTCTTTAAAAATCCAATTGTAGACCACAAAATTGTCAAAGAAATAGCAAAAAATTACCATCAATTTCCACATTATCCTGCACCAAATGGAAAAGTAAAACTTGCGGCAGGATGGCTAATTGAGCAAGCAGGTTGGAAAGGAAAAACATTTGGGAATTTTGGTGTCCATAAACTTCAAGCCTTGGTACTTGTGAACTATTCTGAAAGTAAAGGTGATGAGATCTACGATTTATCTACACGTATCATAACATCGGTAAAAGAGCAATTTGGTATAACGCTTGAAAGAGAAGTGAATATCATCTAATCAACGACGGAAGGGAATTTACCACTCATCTGAAGTCCCATCCATTTCATTGGATTGATCCAACAACTTCTGCCAGTTGCTCGAACCATCATCGGTGTCGTCCAAAATACTTAAATATTCATTTTTGGTTAAATCATACCGTTCAATTTCTTCCCCAGTATATGCCTCAATATCGAGTAATATTTGCTTCTCACCCTCACTACAAAATGATAGTGCTTGACCTCTATTTTTTCCACGGCCTGTTCTTCCACATCTGTGTACGTAATTTTCAGAATCTTCTGGGAGGTCATAATTCACAACATATTCAACACTTGGAATATCAATTCCTCGAGCTGCAACATCCGTCGTAATCAGCACTGTATTCTCTCCCGCCCGAAAGCGATCAAGAATAGAAAACCTCTCTTTCTGGTCAATCCCACCGTGCATTGCCTCAGAGTGAATCTGCACACGCTTCATCGCTTCTACGATGCGACCAACTCGAACCTTCGTCCTTGCAAATACCACGACTTTCTTTTCAGGATACTGCTTCACAATATTCTCTAAAAAAAAGCGCTTGTCATCCATCTCAACAAATATGACCGAATGGTCAATATTTTTTGCAACAGGGTTTTTAGGAGAAATTTGAATACGGATTGCATTTTTCACAACATCATAAGCCAATGACTTGATCTTCTTCGAGATTGTTGCTGAGAAAAATAATGTTTGTCTTTTCTTTGGTATGAATCGAAGCACATCTGAAATGTCTTTTGCAAAACCAAGATCAAGCATCAAGTCAGCCTCATCAAGCACGAGGTATTCGACATTCGAGAGATCAAGAGCATTCTGAGAAATGAGATCAAACATTCTTCCTGGGGTCGCTACCAATACATCAATTCCATTATTCAATGTTTTAATTTGCTGTTCTTGTTCCACACCACCAAACAAACCAAAAACTTTCACACCAGTATGCTTTCCAATTGTTCGATATACTCCAGCAATTTGTTTTGCAAGTTCTCGCGTCGGAACCATAACCAAACAGCGAACAGTTCCTTTTGTATATTTGTTCTTTTTTCGCTGGATATTGTTGATTGTAGGTATTGCAAAAGCAGCCGTTTTTCCCGTGCCCGTTTGAGCGATAGCCATCACATCTTCTCCATCCAAAATAGGTCGAATGGCTTTGTATTGTATATCCGTTGGACGCTTAAAACCGAGAACATCCAATTGTGTCTTAATTTCTTTTGATATGTTGTAATCCGAAAATTTCATACTTCACAAAAAAGCCCTGACGAAATTGGTCAGGGCTCTCAGTTCTATTAAATAATTTATTCTGCCGTTTCTTGACTTGGAACCAAAATACGCCCGCAATGTTCACAAGCGATAACTTTCTTTTTGGTATGAATATCCAACTGACGCTGTGGTGGTATTTTATTAAAACAACCTCCACAAGAATCTCTATCTACTGGAACAACTGCTAAACCATTTTTCGCGTTGTTACGAAGTCGAGTGTATGCGTTTCCGAGTCGTGTATCGAGCGATTTAAGTGCTGCTTTTGATTTCTTAATTAGCTTTTCCTCTTGTGTTTGCGTTTCTGCAATAATTTCATCCAATTCAGCTGTTTTTGCATCTAAATCTTGCGAGCGGAGTCCTCTACGCTCAATGGCTTCAGCGAGGACTTCTTTTTTATGTGCAACTTTCGCTTTCGCCTCTTTGCTCCGCTTTTCATTCAATTTAATTTCCAGCTCCTGATATTCTACCTCTTTCGAGATTGATTCAAACTCTCTGTTGTTGCGTACATTGTTTTGTTGTTCTTTGTACTTTGCAATTGCAGCTTCAGCCTCTTTGTTTGCATTTTTCCGATCAGAAACATCCGTATCTAGTGCATTAATTTCGTCCTCCATCTTAGCAATTCGAGTATCAAGCCCGGCAAGTTCGTCTTCCAAATCTTGCACCTCCAACGGAAGCTCTCCTCTAACTGTTCTTATTCTGTCAATTTCAGAATCGATTAATTGCAAATTATATAGACTGTCTAATTTTTCAGCTACTGTCGCCTCTTTTTTAGTTGCAGTTTTTGCCATTTGTCAAAAATAATTTATTGGGTTTGTATTCACCTCCGTTAAATGAACGGCAAATGTAGTGAATTTTTTCTTCAAAATCGTGGTGATTCTGTTCGAAGTGTATTGTTCGCTTTCAAAATGTCCAATATCTGCGATGATTATTTCATTTTCTGCATCAAAAAAATCGTGGTATTTGTAGTCTCCGGTGATAAAAACGTCAGCTCCAGAGCGTTTTGCTGCCCGCAGTAAAAAGCTACCAGATCCGCCGCAAAATGCTACCTTTTTGATTTGACCTCCAGACAATTTCGAATGTCGAATAACAGCACAATTAAATGTTGATTTAAGAAACGTTAAAAATGCAACCTCATCCATTGCTTTCGTCAAATCACCAACCATTCCGCTTCCTTCGTAGTCATTGGCATTCATTAATGGAAGAACATCATAAGCAATCTCCTCATAAGGATGACTCAATCGCATTGCATTTAAAATCGCATCAAGCTGATGCGATGAACATACCACCTCAAAACGTTCTTCTTGAACATTAGTAGATTTACCGATTTCTCCGATATGCGGACTTGAATTTTCACCGGGTGTAAACATTCCTTCTCCAGAAACGGAAAAGCTACATTCACTATAATCTCCAATATTGCCCGCTCCTGCTTTATACATCGCTTCTGAAACCACTTTGACATGACTTCGCGGTACATAACAGACCAATTTATTAAGCACATTCAATTTTGGAGATAAAATACGCACATCTGCAAGCCCTAAGCGCTCTGCAATTTCATAGTTTACTCCAAAACGATAATTATCCAAATTTGTATGGCAAGCGTAAATCGCAATGTCATTCTTTATCGCCTTTAAAATAGTTCTTTGTATGTAATCGGTTCCATTAATTTTTTTTAATCCCTTAAAAACAATTGGATGATGTGAGACAATTAAATTACACCCTCTTTCAATTGCCTCATCAACCGTAGATTCAATACAATCTAACGAGACAAGTACATTAGTTATCTCTTGATTTTGATTCCCAACAATGAGACCAGAATTGTCATAAGATTCCTGACTTGAAAGAGGTGCTAAACGCTCTATATATCTTGTTATATCGTTAATTTTTGTCATACATTAGAATTTATAAGTCAACCCCATATTCACTCCTATCGCTCGACCGAAATGCGCGTAAGGCGATGTCTCAACATTCGAAGATATGAGTTGCAACCTATATTCAGGAACAAGCAACAAAGAAACATTTCTGCCCATCGTAAGATGAACCCCTACATTTGCAACCGCACTTAATACAAAGGATCGATATCCATTTTGTGTAGTGTAAGTTTCTTTTGTCTTTGTATTGACTGCATCCTCCCATCTCCGATCTTGCTTATATTTGGTGAACAATTGCGGAATCAACCCACCACCAACATACAAACGAACATTTTCACCGCAAGTAAAGTAGGCTTTGACGGGCATTCCGATATATTTATATGTGCTTTCATAAGCATGCAAGGTATCCGAACCCTCATAAAGGTACGATTCACCATTTTGGATATAAGTAATCCCTCCTTCCCATGTCAAATAAGGTAAAATTCGATCACGAACACCTATACCCAATGACCAACTATCGAGACTTTTCTCGTATTCTCTCTCTCCAAGAGAGGCTGCATAAATTCCTCCATTCCCCGTATTCTCGATCAAATTACGGCTTGTCCGCGACCAATTTGCGAGAGCAAAAAATTCAGCTGTTCCACTGTTTGTTTCGGCAGGTCTTTGTTCATCTTTGGGCTGCCCCTGTATTACATCAATTTGAGCATTAACAGCTAAAACAGACAAAATCACAATAGCTGTAAGGAAGTACTTTTTTAGTTTCATAGCGGAAAGATACCAAATAATCGAAATTTTCATCGATCAAAGTAGCAAATCATAAATATTCACCTACCGTTCAATTGACTGATTTTATTGTTACCTGTTCTTGTCTTAGATACCAACATTAATTTTTAATTTTGAGATGATGAAAAGATTACTTGATTTTCTACCGGACCATGTTGCTACCTTATTGAATCGACTCGGAATCGTTCTGATGTCTATGTATTTGACACGACTCGTTTTTCTTTTCTCGAATATCGAGGCCTTCCAAAATTTGGCATTCTTGGACTTCCTGGTAGCTCTTTGGTTTGATGTCATTACAATTGCTCTATTTTTTCTGCCTTACTACATCCTGTATATGCTGCCTATACCATTTCGTCATACGGGAGCTTACAAACTATTTTTCCGACTGCTATTTCACATTACTAACGCCCTGATGCTTGGCTTAAACCTCATGGATGTTGAGTATTTTCGATTCACAAGCAAGCGCTCTACTTATGATATTTTATCTATGTTCGGCGGAGGTGGAAATGATCTTGGTCAATTATGGGGAACATTTTTGCAGGATTTTTGGCTTGTTATTTTGATCTATATCGCTTTAATCGTAGCGTCCGATTTCTTGTATAGAAAGACCGACAGATTGGCATTGAAACCTACCAATCGCTCTCAATTTTTAAAAACGAATTTGATCTGGTTCTTACTCATTGTTCCGACACTATTTATAATCGGAAGAGGAGGATTCGGACTGAAACCAATCGGTATAATTCAAGCCAATCGCTACACCAATCCGGAAAACATTTCATTCATACTACCTACTCCTTTTACCATTATCAAAACAATAGATCAAGGAGGATTGGATCCAGTGATTTACATGTCTGAAAAAGATGCTACATATTATTTCAATCCCGTAAAAAAAACACAGCCGCAAGGTATTTTAGCGCACAACACGAACGTTGTCATTATCATGCTTGAAAGCTTCGGTTCAGAATTTGTTGGAGCTTTTAATAACGGTAAAGGTTATACTCCATTTATGGATTCAATTATTAACCAATCACTAACATTCAATTACAGCTTCGCAAATGGGAAGCGATCCATAGAGGCAGTGCCCGCCGTAATCGCATCAATGCCGACACTTATGGAAAATGCATACATATCATCGCCATATGGAAATAACAAGATTAACACCTTACCCAACATACTTGGAAAACATGGATATGAATCTGCATTTTTTCATGCAGCAACAAATGGATCTATGAGCTTTGATGGATTCTCTGAAATTTGTGGATTTGACCACTATTTTGGGAGATTCGAATACAACAATGATGCGCATTTTGACAAAACATGGGGAATCCTAGACCATTATTTTAATCCATGGAGCGCTAGAAAAATGAGCGAACTCAAAGAACCCTTCTTCAGTACTCTATTTACAATTTCTTCGCATCACCCCTACTTTATACCAAAAAGCTTAAGGGATGATGTGAAAAGAGGTCCTCAGAAAATATGTGCCTCAATAAGCTACGGAGACATCGCACTTCGTAATTTTTTCATCGAAGCAAAAAAACAAAGTTGGTACGACAACACGCTGTTCGTACTTTTGGCTGATCATACGCCAGCGACAACATCAAAAGTATACAACCAACGTACGCACATTTTCCGAATACCAATTGCATTTTACCATCCCAGCGGAAACTTAAATTCAGAGAAGAGCAATAAAGCTTTTCAACAATTGGATATCATGCCAACAATTTTAGATTTATTGAATATTGATACCGAGTATTATGCATTCGGAAATTCCTATTACAGCGGAGATAGCGGTGAAGCACTAACCTATCTTTCAGGGTCTTTTAATTACTTCAAAAACGGACATTTAATTGTCTATTCGAACGGAAAGGCACAAAACTTGTACAACTACACAAAAAATAAAATTGACTTAAACGATTCTTTAACCTATTTTAGTAGTGAGATTAAAGATGCCGAACAAAAAATCAAAGCAACTATACAACGTTACAACAGCGATTTAATAAAAAACAGAACAACGGTAAAGTGAAACAAACAATTCGATTCATAGTAAACCCGATATCAGGAGTTGGAAAGAAAAATTACATCCCTGATTTGATTGAGAATTACCTCGACCACAACAAGTTTGACTATGATCTTGCATTTACAGAATATAAACTTCATGCGAAAACACTCGCAAAACAATCCTCAGAAGAAGGAATCGATATTGTTTGCGCTGTTGGAGGCGATGGATCTGTTCATGAAGTGGGAACAGCATTGATTGGAACAAAAACAAAATTAGCAATACTACCCGTAGGATCTGGGAATGGTTTGGCCCGACATCTAAAAATTTCTATGAATATCAGAGTGGCAATTGAATGTATCAACAATTCAAAATCCATAGCGATGGATACTGTCCTTGTAAATGAAAAATCATTTTTGGGTGTTGGAGGATATGGTTTTGACGCAGTAGTAGCGAAGAGATTCGACACCCATCGTCGAAGAGGTCTTTGGGGTTATATTCAACTCATTCTTCGTGAGTTTTTTCGATTCAACCCTATCAATGCCTCAATTGACATTGATGGAAAAATAAAAACGCTTCCTGTCGTTCTGCTAACCGTGGCAAATTCTTCTCAATTTGGCAATGGTTT
>Ga0233395_1000462_pt1 | contig 21068 bp, 20 predicted proteins | sample 27DmetaG_FD_186029 | JGI IMG/M metagenome (GOLD analysis project Ga0233395, IMG submission 186029) | Seawater microbial communities from Monterey Bay, California, United States - 27D | ecosystem: Environmental > Aquatic > Marine > Coastal | place: USA: California | collected 2016-10-12 | reverse complement strand
GTAAACTTTTCGGGCGGCAATCGAAGAGTGTAATCATCTTGTTGACTGCATAGCAAATGTGTTCATAAATTCTGATTGAAAAAAATTTATTTGCTATTGTGTTAATAAAAAGTTTTGCTTAAGGGGGTGTGTAACACGCTGATTTACAAGGCTTAGTATAAACGCCCAAAAAATTTGAGTATAAATTACCATCCATCTCCCTAATTGTTCAAAAATCTCAATGTCGAGCTGCGTTTACACTGCGTTAACAAAACTATGCAATCTAATTTAGTGACTATGAAACAGATAGAAATTAATGATACATATACGTTTCGGCCGAGGTATTCTGAGACGGATCAAATGGGCGTAGTATATTATGGAAATTACGCTGCTTATTTCGAGGTAGGTCGAGTCGAATTATTACGCAAATTGGGAATTTCGTATGCACAGCTTGAAGCGGATGGAACGATGCTTCCTGTAGTTCACATGAGTATCGATTTCAAAAGAGGTGCAAAATACGATGAAGAAGTCCACTTAGAGACCGTTATAAATGAAATTCCCACGAGGAAGATATCATTTTACCACGTCTTAAAAGATAATGAAGGTAAGACTTTAGTTTCGGGTAAAGTAGTACTTGTGTTCGTCGATAAAATCACATTCAAACCGAAAAGCTGTCCAAAAGAACTTGCTTCGTTATTTCCTAATTTACCCTAATTAGGACGCGTTCGCCTGTTCTGTACTGAATTTCTAGCATGCCTGATGTGCGTTTCGGAAGCTTTAGAACACCCGTTGTTTCTTTCGACCATAACAACTGTCCAGTCCAATTAAAACAATGAATCATAGCTGGTTTGCCTTCAACAGTTTTTAAAATACTACCAAATTCGCTGCGTATAATATGCTCCTTTTTAGCTCTTGTGGTAGATTCGGGTAATGCCGTAGCGGCGAGAATGTTTTTCGGGGCACCAAAGGCCAAAGTAAAGGCATTATAGTGTGATCCATTGTAAAGTAAAGAATCGGCCCAAAGGAAATTTTGCGCGATTTGCCTTAACGTTTGATTCGGCATTATGGAATGAATACCTTCCAAAATAATTTTATCAGCAACGCTTCCACCTACATTTGGATTTGCACTAAACTCTAACATTGCACTAGACATAATATCTGTGTGCTGGTAGATGGAGCTAAAAACAAGTTGATTGTAGTTCTTCACACCATCATAGGATACGCTTCTGCCGTTCCAAAATTCATTATTACCGTCCCAATCAAATACTCGCGTACTCGATATACCCATGCGTCTGCCATGTCGTTCTGCCAAATAATCCCCAAAGGCTTCATCAAAACTTCTTCGCTGCATTCCTAAATTTGTCCCCGGTGCGGCACCGTGGGATAGGGCGTGACCGAATTCGTGAATAATGACATCGGCATCTTCAGCATCATCAACACCGCCTTCACCAAAATACAGACGAGGCGGGGAATAACCGTAATTAAACATGCTGTTGTCTTGTCCATTCAGAGCTTGTGCATCTGCATGGATTGTGTAGGTCATGATAGTGCCATACCCTAAGGTATTCAAGTACCTCGAAAGTGCTGAAACGTGATATACGCACATTACTTGTTCAAATTCAGGCGCCGATCTTCCACCCGTCCAATCTTGAGGCGAGGTGCTTGGTAAAATATAGGGTGCATCAAAATCTACGATCTCTATGTACTCATTGCGCAGAAAGGTTGTATCAGCAATATGATCAACAGTTAGCGTGTCGATAATGGTTAACGAATCTAGTACAGTGCCGTTCGCATCGTTAAGGTCTTTATAAATACCTCCATAGGTTAAATTGTAGGGGGTGAGCGGATCTGGGCTAAAAACTCTTACCGGAACTGTCGTGTCATTGAAGTGCACAGTTAGGTCTCGCTCCAGTAGTAGTGTACCCTCAGGAGTCATGTACCGGATTGCATGGCGCGCACCATCTAAAAGTGTGTCTGGTACAACTGCGAACCAATTCTCGTCATGATAAATCAAAGAAGAGTTGACTTCATCCGGCAAGCTTGTGCGTTTATTAAAATCTAAGGTAGAATGTGACTTTAATAGTTTTCCAGATTCATCTCTTACTTGTAATAATTGTTCTTCTAAGAGTAAATGTCCGTCCAGGCGGTAATGGAAACGTTCATAGGTAGCATGAGGAGTTGTCGTCTTAAAGAACGATTGCGTATTGAGCTCTTGACTTAAAGCAGCGTTAACCGCCAGAAAGAAGAGTAATGTGATGATTCTTTTCAAATTGGTCCTTGATTTCTTCATATTGACTTTGCACCACCTCTAGGGTATACGCTAAAGATAATCCTTGTTTTCGTTCAACCACATGGAGCTCGGCTTGTTTAACTATTCGCTCCACAAAGGACAATTGATCGTAAGAAAATTGCAGTTTAAGTCGCTTAGTCAACCATTTTTCTACTCTGATGTTTTCACGTATGGCGTCCTCTGCTGCTGATCCATAAGCTTCTATCAGTCCAGGTACTCCAAGTTTCGTGCCGCCAAAGTAACGTACAACGACACATCCTATGTTCACTAATTCATGACTAAGTAATGCACGTAGGATAGGCGTTCCTGCAGTATGCGCAGGTTCGCCGTCGTCAGAACTGCGTTCCATTAAAGTCTCTGGGTGTATACGAAGGGCCCAGCAATAGTGGCGGGCACTAGGTTCTTGCGTTTTAATAAAATCCAATTGGACTTTGAAGCTTTCTTCATCCTCACAATGAAAGAGGTATGCGAAGAATTTGCTGCCCTTTGATTTAAAAACACCTTTAGACGGTAGTTCAACACTGTAAAATTGATCGCTATCCTCGCTCATAACGATCTGTTCCTAGCTCGTAGGATTTTTGGGCTGCATGTAGCTTCGGCGTAGGAATTCCCTCATTAAAAGAGTCTATGGAAGTAAAACGGTGCCACTGATCGACAACGCCCGAATCAATAAACGATTGTAGCACCCTTCCTCCGCCTTCAACTAGAACATGATATATTCCATGGTCTAAAAGTTTCGGAAGCCAATGCTCGATCTTGTAGGGGTCGCATATGATTTTCTCTCCATCCAGATCAGATACTTTACCGATAAAGAGCGGAGCGACGGCTAAATTTTTCAGTGCAGATGAATCCGGCAAGAGATCATTTACCAATATAATGGGTCGCGGATTAGTACCGTGGTAATTTCGCGTTGAAAGCGAAGGCCGATCCCAGTTTAAAGTTTTTGCAGAAATGAGGATTCCATCAACTTCTGAACGTATCTGATGGGACCTGACACCTGCTAAAGGGCCGGAAATCAAAGAAGCCTGCTCATTTATGGTACGGTTTCTATCCAAATACCCGTCTAAGGATTGCGCCCACTTTAAAGTCACAAAAGGTCTTTTGAGCTCCTTATTACAAAAGAAGACTTGATTCAATTCTCGAAAGGGAGTGGGGTTCTCGGAAAACAATACTTCTACGCCGTGGGATTGAAGGTGTTCGACTCCTTTGCCATTTACGAGTACATTACTATCGGAGCAGCCTATGACCACTCTAGGGATACGACTGTTGGTTATCAATAAGCTACAAGGAGGTGTTTTTCCATAGTGAGCACAGGGTTCTAAACTGCAATACAAAGTGCTACCGGCAAGGAGTGATGAATCTTTCACACTTTTAATAGCCATGACTTCTGCGTGTGGTTCACCAGCTTTGTGGTGGTATCCTTCACCAATTATAACACCGTTGTGCACGATGACCGCCCCAACCATTGGATTAGGTGCGGTACGGCCTTTGGCATAGTTAGCCAATTGTAAGCAACGTGTGAGAAACTTGGAGTGCGACATAGGACAAAGGTAGTGGTGCAAGTCGTATTTTCGGCAGAGATGAAAACGCTGTCTGATTATAAACAAAATGCGCTCGTACTTCTTTCCACGATTTATGGTGCTCGTGAATCTGCCAATATTGTTAATTATTGGATAGAAGCACGCCTAGGCTTGAGCCGTATGGATCAATTTTTAAAGGCGGAGGAGGTGTTTCTATTTGATTCGTACGAAGCAGATTTAAAAGAACTTACGGACAGAAAACCCATTCAATACGTTGTAGGACACGCTTATTTCCACGGACTTGAAATAGGGTTGAATTCGTCCACCTTAATACCTAGGCCTGAAACCGAGGAATTGGTCAATGAAGTGGTCAAATTAATTGATGCCACGCAAGCAAAGCGCATTATTGATTTGGGTACAGGTAGTGGTTGTATAGCCTTGGCCATAAAAAGTATTCGTCCTGACGTTGAAGTAGTAGGATTCGACAATAATTCTGATGCTATTGATCAAGCAAGAAGAAATGCAGAAACCCTTGGCTTACATGTAAACTTTGTTGTTGCCGATCTTTTTAACTATTCTTTTGATTCGGCCGATATCATCGTCAGCAATCCTCCTTATATCCCTACTTCCGAATGTGAAAATATGGAGGAACATGTGATAGCGCATGAACCTGAAGGCGCCCTCTTTGTTCCGAATGAACAGCCGCTTTTATTCTACGACGCTATTTTTGCTTTAGGTAAGAAAATCCTCTCAAATCGTGTGGGGTGGATGGTTTTTGAAATACACCATCTCTTTGGTGAAGAAATGCAGCAACTTGGTATCAAATATTGCGCAAAAGAAGTTAAATTAATACAGGATTTGCAGGGCAAAGACCGAATGCTATTAGCTAGATATGGACGTACAACTTGAATTAGAACGCCTGCGCACTGAATTACACGAGCACAACCATAGGTACTATACCCTTGATGCTCCAGTAATAAGTGATTACGATTTTGATCAATTACTCAAAAAACTAGAGCAATTAGAGGCTGCCCATCCGGAATTTTTCGATCCAAACAGTCCTACAGTTCGGGTCGGTGGATCAGTGACTAAGAATTTTGAAACCGTGAAACATCGATTTCCTATGCTATCGCTAGGAAACACCTATAATTTAGAGGAATTGCAAGAGTGGATCCTTCGCGTTCAAAAATTGGCCCCTGAAGCAACCTTTGTTTGCGAATTAAAATATGATGGTGTAGCCATAGGTATTCAGTACGTTAATGGTGCATTAACCCGCGCTGTAACTAGGGGAGACGGTACTCAAGGAGATGATATCACGACGAATGTTCGTACGATAAAGAGTATTCCATTACAGCTTAACCCACCGTTTCCGGAAGATTTCGAAATTCGAGGCGAAATTGTACTTCCTCATGTCCGTTTTGAGGCATTAAATATGCAGCGACAACAGGAAGGACTTACGCCATTTGCTAACCCAAGAAATTGTGCGTCAGGTACTTTGAAGCTTCAAGATAGCGGTGAGGTTGCCAAAAGAGGATTAGATGCGTACCTCTATTATGTTTTACCTGAGGGAATACTAGCTTCAAACCACAGCGAAAGTATAGTCATTGCAGGGAAATTAGGTTTTAAAATCCCTAAGGTAGAGGATCGGTTCATTGCTAATTGTGACGGTATTGAAAGCATAATGAGCTTTGTGGAATACTGGGATTCTGCGCGTAAAGATCTTCCGTTTGACATTGACGGTGTAGTAATTAAAGTAAATAGCTACAAGGCACAAGAAGATTTGGGTTTTACAGCGAAAAGTCCCCGTTGGGCTACCGCCTTTAAATTCAAGGCTGAACGAATGTCAACTATTCTTGAATCTGTTTCGTATCAAGTTGGTAGAACAGGTGCCATTACACCGGTAGCAAACCTTAAACCGGTTTGGTTAGGTGGTACTACCGTAAAAAGGGCTTCTTTACACAATGAAGACCAGATTGCAGCTTTAGATTTGCATATCGGGGATACAGTTTACGTTGAGAAAGGTGGAGAGATTATCCCTAAGGTAGTGGGCGTAGATGTCGAACAAAGAGAAGAAACTGCCCAACGTGTGGTTTTCATATCGAATTGTCCGGAATGTCATTCGCAGCTTTCAAGACTAGAAGGAGAGGCACAGCATTATTGCCTTAACGAGAGCGGTTGCGAGCCCCAGATTAGTGGTAGAATAGACCATTTCATTTCTCGTAAAGCCATGGATATCATGGGTATGGGCTCTGAAACAGTAGCATTACTAGTGAATAAAGAATTGGTCAAAACGCCTGCTGATCTTTACGAACTAACCTTTGATGATCTTATCCAATTGGATGGATTCAAAGAAAAGAGCGTATTGAATATTCTCGAGGGTATTGAAGCATCGAAGCAGCAGCCTTTTGAGCGTATTTTATTTGCGGTAGGTATTCGTCATGTAGGAGCTACCGTAGCAAAGAAGCTTGTTCGTCACTTTAAAACCATGGATGCAATCATGGCAGCGGATAAAGAGGAGTTGCTGGCCGCTGAAGAAATAGGCGAAGTCATTGCAGACCAATTGTTATCTACCTTTCAAAGACCAGAACGGCATTCTGAAATTCAGCGACTACGATGGTATGGTCTCAATTTCGAGGCTGATATTCAAGAGCAGGTAATAGATTCGCAGATAACCGGAAAAAAAATTGTAGTAAGTGGCGTCTTTAACAGCATTAGCAGAAATGAACTTAAAGCACGCATAGAATCACTAGGAGGTCTCAACGTAAGCAGCATCAGTAGTAAAACAGATTTTGTTTTCGCCGGTGAGGGGATGGGGCCGGCAAAGCTTAAAAAAGCGACCAATCTCAATGTGCCTATATTAAATGAAACAGAGGTTCACACTTTACTTAATTTATGAGACGGATCAAAGAATTCTATTGGCGTCGTGGACTAAAGAATGCCGCTGCAAGTAAATGCTTACTTAAGAACGCTGCTCCAAAGGTAACCGTTCTAACTGGAGATATGGATCATATTGCTTTGGTAAAAGAACACTTCTCTGCCGTAGATTTTGTTTACTTCGAAAATATGAAAAGACCTAAAGGTGAAGTAACTAAGACTTTTTATTTGTACCGTGATGATTTTAATTTTAAAGGGGAACCGAAGCGATTCATCCCTGAGCCCGGTGATAACCACCTTTTGTTAAACCTAGAAAAAAATCCTGCAAATTTAACTTGGTATTGGTATGCTAGAAGCTACGACATTAGGGTAGATTTGTGTGGAACCTATGACAACGCTGATTTGAGTATAGCTAATTCTAATGTATCCCTTAAAGAACAATTAGAAATGCTTAAAAACATGCTAAAAGTGATGACTACAAATGAATAAAATAGATCTTTCTGGAGTCGGTGTAGCACTCGTTACTCCCTTTCAACGTGATGATAGCCAGAGCGTTGACTACGCTGCGTTAGAACGTTTATTAGAACACTGTATTTCTAATGGTGTGAACTACTTTATCGTTAACGGTACTACAGCTGAAAATCCAGTACTAACCACCGAGGAAAAGCAACAAATTTTGCAGTTTGTCCTAAAAATTACGGCAGGCAGAATTCCTGTTGTTTTCGGAATCGGCGGTAATAATACAAATGCCTTAGTTGAAGAGCTGAACACGTTCAATACGGAAGGTGTTTCTGCGGTCCTAAGTGCAAGTCCATACTACAACAAACCCTCACAAGAAGGAATCTACCAGCACTATGCCGCTCTTAGCGCTGCCAGTCCTCTGCCATTAATAGTGTATAATGTTCCTGGAAGAACCAGTAGCAATATCAGTGCGCAGACCACGATTCGCCTTGCCAAGGACTTTGGCAATGTCGTCGCTATTAAGGAGGCCAGCGGAAATCTGGATCAAATCACGGAGATATTGCTCGAAAGACCTGAAGGCTTCCAAGTGTTATCTGGTGATGACAACCTCACGTTTGCTATGATGGCTTTAGGTGCTGAGGGCGTTATTTCGGTAAGTGGACAGGGGATTCCTGAAGTGTTTTGTGCCATGGTTGAACATATGAGTGAAGGACGCTGGATTCAAGCTCGTGCTGCTCATTTAAGTATTTACGATTTAACGAACCAATTGTTTGAGGAAGGCAACCCCGTTGGTATAAAAGCATTACTAGAGACCAGAGGCATCACCCAGGCAAGCGTCCGCCTGCCTCTAGTAGAAGCTACGGACAATCTTAAGAATGCATTAGCTGCAAGTTTAGAAATTCTTAATCTGACCTAATTCATAGTTCATTAAGATCTTACGCTTAAACGTAGGTCAGTTTTACTCAGGCATCTGGTTTTCACAGGTTTGAATAAAACGACTTTTCGAGTATTCGAGGTCTATTTTCAATCAGAAAATGCTGTTAAACGATCGTGCGCAGACTATTTTAGACAACACTAAAAAAGGTAGGACTTTGGACAATATTTCCGCTCTCAGGCTTCACTAAAAATCGTATCTTTGCCCGTTCATGAAATTAATTAGACTAGCTACATACATACTGTTCGCTCTATTTTACACGAGTTGTGGCGAATACCAGGAGGTTCTCAAGAGCAAAGATCTTGATTATAAATTCTCGAAAGCCGTGGAATATTACGACGCAGGAGAGTATAACAAGGCGTACCCAATCTTTGATGAACTAATCGCACTATACCGTGGTACTCACAAGGCGCAGGAGGTTTATTTCTATTATGCACACACGTTGTATTTACAGAAGAATTATATACTCGCTGGTTACCATTTCAAGAATTTTTACAAAACGTTCCCTCAGAATGAACAAGCAGATGAAGCTGCATACCTTACTGCATACTGCTATTACCTAGAGGCACCTAAACACAGTCTTGATCAGGCCTATACCTTTAAAGCCATCAACGAAATACAGTTATATATCAATACGCATCCTAATTCGGACAAGCTTGAGGACTGCAATACGTACATGGAGGAATTAAGAAGTAAGTTGGAACTTAAGAGTTATGAAATAGCTTATCAATACTTCAAGACCCGACAGTACAAGGCCGCAATGACAGCGTTTACAACTACAGTAAGTGAATATCCGGATACACCCTACCGTGAGGACGCACTGTTTTACAAGACATTATCCGCCTTTAAATTGGCAAACAATAGCTTAGAATCGCTTCAAAACGAACGATTTACAGAAGCGAAGACTGCATTAAATGATTTTGAAGAAGCGTTTCCGAATAGCGATCGCCTCGAAGATTTACGTAAATTGATACCTTAAATTCCTGATCCTATGGATTATAAAAAAATGCAAGCGGATAAAAATACCCGCACGCACAACACCAATGCGATTGATGCACCTACGGATAATATCTACGAAGCGTTGACTATTATCTCAAAGCGTGCAGAACAAATCAATGATATTACGCGCGAAGAGTTGCACGCAAAACTTCAGGAGTTCGCTTCTTCTACAGAATCTCTAGAAGAGATTTTTGAAAATAAGGAGCAAATTGAAGTGAGTAAGTTCTACGAAAGTTTGCCAAAGCCAACTGCTATGGCCCTTCAAGAGTGGTTAGAAGATCGTATCTACTACCGCAAAGAAAACGAAGAAGAGAAATAGAACGTGGAATTTGGGCCTTTGTACCAGCGAAAGGTGCTGCTTGGTGTATCCGGCAGCATTGCAGCCTACAAGAGTGCCTTTCTAGTCCGTGAACTCATAAAATGGGGTGCTGAAGTCCAAGTAGTGATGACCACTGCTGCTAAGGATTTCATCACCCCATTAACGCTTTCTACCCTAAGTACTCGACCGGTTTATAGCACTTTTCTTCACGAAGAAGAGGAGAAATATGGGGTATGGAACAACCATGTCGATCTCGGTTTATGGGCTGACCTCATGGTTATCGCACCTGCTTCGAGCAATACACTTTCAAAATTGGTCACAGGTGCTTGTGACGATTTGCTTTCTGCTGTTTACATGAGTGCAAAATGTCCTGTCTTTGTGGCACCGGCTATGGACCTGGATATGTACAAAAATGAAGCTACTCGCACCAACCTTGAAGAGTTAACGGCGAGAGGCGTGACCGTTATACCTGCAGCGCACGGTGAATTAGCCAGTGGTTTGGTAGGACAGGGACGGATGGCAGAACCTGAGGCGATTTGTGCATATATTTCAGCGCACCTTTTGAGTCAGCTTCCCTTACATGGTAAAAAAGTGCTTATTAATGCCGGCCCTACCCACGAGCACATTGATCCGGTGCGGTACATAGGAAACAATAGCACAGGTCAAATGGGTGTTGCTTTAGCCCATGCGGCTCGATCTTTAGGTGCTGATGTCACTCTAGTTCTAGGTCCCACACAGTACCCATTAGACTTAAATGGGCTACAAGTGATTAGCGTTGTTAGTGCAAAAGAGATGTTAACAGCCATGCAAGAATATTACCCTTCTTCCGTTTTAACTATATGTACAGCGGCCGTAAGCGATTTTGTCCCAAAGACTGCCGCCAACAAGAAACTAAAGAAGACCGCCATGAAGGGGACCATGACCATAGACCTTGAAGAAACTACAGATATACTCGCAACCTTAGGAAAGACGAAGAGAATAGATCAAAAACTGATAGGTTTTGCTCTAGAAACCAACGATGGAATTGGGTATGCGAAAGATAAGCTGGTGAAGAAAAATGCAGATGCGATTGTATTAAATACCTTAAGTACGACTACTGGATTCGAATCAAACACCAATGCCGTAGAAGTATTTTATCAAGATGGAACACAACAATCCTTTCCACTCGCAGACAAAACTGAATTGGGTCGACAACTGCTTAATGCAGTGCTCAAAAAATTTGAATAGACATGAAAAAGAGCATCTTCACCCTTGTTGTTTTTACTCTATTCTCCCTGCAAAGTAGGGGACAGGAGCTTCGTGCTACAGTTAAAGTGCTAAGCCCAGAAGTACAGGCGACCAACAAAGATATTTTCCAAACTCTCGAAACATCCATGGAGAATTTTCTCAATGGTTATGCCTTCACTGATCATAAATACAGTGATGAAGAGCGTATCGAATGCAACTATATAATGACCGTTAATAGTTTGAGCGGAAACAGGTTCGATGCCACAATACAAGTACAGTATTCGAGACCTATCTACAATAGCAATTATAACTCTCCTGTATTAAAAGTTCTAGATAAAGACGTCGTCTTTAGCTACCAGGAAAATGAACCCATAGACTTTCAACAGAATACTTATACTACTAATCTCAGCTCTATATTGGCTTTTTATGCCTACACCATCATCGGTCTGGACCGTTGTACGTTTAAAGCAAACGGCGGAGATGCTGAATTTGCTATTGCACAGAACATCGTTACTACTGCTCAAAGCAGTGGTGGTGCAAGCGGATGGAAAAGTTTTGATGGCACTAAAAACAGGTTCTGGATTACAGATGCCCTGATGAGCCCCGTTTTTGAACCTGTGAAAACCACTCTATATATGTACCACAGACAGGGTTTAGATCTTATGTACCTGGCAGAGAATCACAAGCAATCTTTAGAGACGATTGCTTCGAGTTTAAAAGCATTGGAAGGACCCAATCAAAAGCGCCCGAATAGCTACTTATTGAACCTATTCTTCGATGCAAAGAATACTGAGATAGTATCCCTCTATTCGGAAGCTGCTGCGCTCGGCGTAGATACAAAAACGCTACAGACTACTTTAGAAGAATTGGACCGCACACATGCGAGTAGCTACAGTGAATTAGGAGGAAAGTAATGCTAAAGCGACTTAGAATACAAAACTTTATACTCATTGATCAGTTGGACTTGCCTATTCTTTCAGGAATGACGGCAATGACTGGTGAGACAGGTGCAGGTAAAAGTATTTTATTGGGGGCATTAGAAGCTGCATTGGGTCGAAGGCTTTCTGCAAAAGCTGTATTGAAAGACAAAAGCGCTAAAGCAATTATTGAACTAGAATTGGTCTTACCGGATTATCTAGAAGCTGAATTTCGATCAAAGGATATCGATTATGATACTCATAGTGTGTTTCGCCGTGAATTATTGCCAAACGGTAAGTCGAGGGCATTTATTAACGATACACCGGTAAAAAGTAGCGATTTAACCTATTTCGCAGGCCAATTTATCGATATAAACAGCCAAAGTGATTCTGGTTTACTTACCGATGTGGCAAAACAAATTCAATTGATCGATTCTTTTGTAACAGCTGATAAGGAGCGTGCGGAGTACAGCAAGATTTACACTGCGCTAAGCGCAGTCCTTATTGAGCAAAAGTTGCTTATCGAACAAGCCGATACCAGTGATTTGGATTACCTCGAGTTTTTATACCACGAACTCGATAAGGCGAATGTCAAACCAGGGGAGTACGAGGAGATTGAAGAATTAGTTCGTTTAAATAGAAATGCCAGCGATTACAACGAACAATACAATGAGTTAGCAGAACGCATTGGAGGTAATGAGCAACTATTAGATCAATTGTTTACCGTAGAGTCTAAGATGGCTCGCCTAGCAACAAACGAATCTTCGATAGAGCCGTTATTAGAGAAATTGCTCGAAATCATTTCAGAGACGCAATCCATCGAACGTGAAATTCTAGACCGCATAGCAGCAGCAGAAATTACTGTAGATGTCGATGCATTGATCGATCGAAAACATCAAATAGACGGTCTAATACGTAAACACCGTGTTTTAGATGCGGAAGCTTTGGTCCTTAAATTTGATGCGCTTGGTGCTCAGATAAAATCTATTAAGGATAAAGATTACTTACTCAAACAATTAAAAACCGAGCAAATAAAGCTTGAAGGTTCATTAAAAACTGCCGGGACTAAACTGCATGCCAAGCGACTGGAATCAACCCAATTCATCCAAAGCGCACTCATTGGTTATCTAAGCGATGTAGACTTGCCAAAGGCGAAGATTGAGTTGATGTGGCAGGAGCAGGCCCCAACATCGATAGGTCTTTACAAGCCTTTATTCATGTTTAGTGCAAATCCTGGTAGCCCGCTCGAACCATTGAATAAAGTGGCCTCTGGCGGAGAACAGAGTAGAGTAAAATTAGCGCTGAAAGCAGCCTTAGGTAAACACGTTACCTTGAGTTGTCAGGTTTTTGATGAAATAGATACAGGGATAAGTGGTGCTTCCGCAGAAAAGGTGGGTAACCTTATGTCTGAATTAGCTGAAAGACAGCAAATTATAACAATCACTCACTTACCTCAAGTAGCGTCAAAAGGCGCCACGCATTGGCTTATTTCTAAGACATCAACGGAAACGACCACAGAAAGTAGCGTAAATGTACTTACTGATGAAGCACGTGTGGATGAGCTTGCTCGTATGCTCAGTGGTGCAAAAATTACTCAAGCGGCGAAGAATCAGGCAGAAGCCTTGTTGAAAGCAAGGTAAAACCTATTTTAGCAGTCTATAACAAACACATGAATATGTCAAACGGATTACTTAGTGGCAAATGCGGTATTGTATTTGGCGCTTTAAATGCAGACTCAATTGCTTGGAAAGCAGCAGAATCTATCCACGCGCAAGGTGGTAAGGTAGTGTTGACTAATGCACCTATCGCTATGCGCATGGGTGAATTAAATAATCTAGCAGAAGCAATTGACGCTCCTGTAATAGCTGCCGATGCTACCAGTATGGAAGACTTAGATAAGTTAATCACTGGTGCTATGGAACATTTCGGAGGAAAAATTGATTTTATCCTCCACAGTATTGGGATGAGTGTTAACGTTCGTAAAGGCAAACACTACACAGAATTGAACTACGATTGGCTTCAAAAAGGCTGGGACGTGAGCGCTGTCAGTTTCCACAAAGTGATGCAAAGTGCTTGGAACCACGATGCAATGAGCGAATGGGGTTCCATTTTAGGTTTGACTTATATGGCTGCGCAACGCACGTTCCCTGACTACAACGATATGGCCGACAACAAAAGCTACCTTGAAAGTATTGCACGCAGCTTTGGTTACCACTGGGGTGTTCGTAAGAATGTTCGCGTTAATACAATTTCGCAGAGCCCAACCCCAACTACAGCGGGGTCGGGTGTGAAAGGCTTTGGAGGATTTATAGCCTATGCAGAGAAAATGTCGCCGCTAGGCAACGCAACTGCTGAAGATTGTGCGAACTACATCGTAGCAATGTTCTCTGATCTTACGAAGCGTGTAACAATGCAGAATTTATACAATGATGGAGGCTTTTCAAACATGGGTGTTAGCGACCTAGTGATGGCCCAATTCATGGAAGGAGAACCAGAAGAATAAATACAACTGGTTAATTAGAAAGTAAAAGCCACTCCTAATTAGGGGTGGCTTTTTTGTAGAGCACAAGTTCTGCCTTTTGAAATACCGTCTCCACAGTAAAACCTTCAGGAACTGATTGGTTTAAACGAGTGAGCAGATAGGGTTGCTCATTTTCAGTTAGATAAAGCTTATGGTATCTCGATGCAATCGCATTATCCTTCCAGAATTCTTTTAAATCATATACCTGAATAACCTGTAAATCATGGTCGTTCGCAATACTTCTATAGGCCTTAATGGTGTCCTTATCTCGTGATGGCGACTTACTGAAATAGAGGGTGAGAATTATGGCAATAGACCATAGTCCCAGATTTATCCATGAAATATACTTCACCCACCACTTACGATTAATGCCCCACGGCCATGGGGCTTGCTCATAAAGCATACCGAAGGCAAGCATCCAAAATGCCATGGAAGGCATGAAATAATAGTGCTCTTGACGGTATAAGAACAAAAAGGGGAGGGTTGCACATATAGCGATACAGAACATTAATATGCTTTCCCTGCGTAAAGGATAGCTTCTGCCGCGTCTCCAAGCCAATAGAATTAAAACTAGCACTGGAAGGGCCAGTTGTTTTGCTAATTCAGCTAAACTTAAAAGCACAGAACTCTCAGAGCCTCTAAGTCCGCGTAAGGAGGGCAGTAGCTGTTGATTCAAGTAACCTTCAAAGAATTTAGCAAAGTCCGGCTCATACGTGTAGAAATAACTAAAGAGAACGCTGCTACTCAAAACCATTACAACCATTGAAATCAGTGCATTCCCCCTAAATTCTTTGAATAATACTGCGACAAGAGGGAGAACGATTAGCGGAAACAGTGCCACAGGTCCTTTAATACCCAAAGCAAGGAAGAACAATACCCCGGCAATAGCGCTCCAGAGGTAATTCTTTTTCCATGTACCTTCAATAAGGAGCCATACGACAGCCAAAACGGCAGCGTTTAGTGGTGCTTCCAAGAGGTTGTTTTGGTGTACCCATAATACTGTAGGTGTAAGGGTCCAAAGCAACTGCGGTATCCAACTTCGATGTGCGGATGGTATAAGTAAGGCCCAGATTCGGCGTATCATTAAAATACTGAGTCCGTAAAGGGTGTAAGCATAGAAGCGATCTACCCACGCTTGATCTCCGAATAATCTGTAAAAAACAGAATGTATTGCAAATGAGAAGGGGGGATGTTCAAAGTATTCAGGATGAACATAAGGAGTATATTGAGGCGACCAAAACTGACCGACACCTTCGTTTAAATTTCTCGCAATAGCTGCAAAGGTTAATCCATCGAAAAACATTCCTTGGGTGAAGAGTAAAGGCAATAGGAGAACTGCCGCTATGGCCCAAGAAAACTGGTTCAACCGGTAATTAATGATGTGACTCATTTAAAACTCGCTCTTTAAATGGAAGGTGATCTTGTCAAATTTATCCTGAGCCATTTGAAGCGAGAATTGAGAATCCGCTAAAAAAACAAGCCGACCGAATTTATCTTCAGCGAGGTAGCGCTGTTTTAGAGTGCTAAACTCCTGAAGTTGTGCATCGTCGTGACTCTCGATCCAACATGCTTTAAAGGCAGGGAAATTCTCATAGGTACATTTGGCGTTGTATTCGTGTTCTAGACGGTATTGAATCACTTCATATTGAAGAGCACCTACGGTACCAATAATTTTTCGATTATTCTGTTTCAACGTAAAAAGCTGCGCAACACCTTCGTCCATTAATTGGTCAACCCCTTTATTCAGTTGTTTAGCCTTTAATGGGTCGGCATTATTGATGAATCTGAAGTGTTCAGGGGAGAATGAAGGAATCCCCATATAATGTAAAGACTCCTTTTCTGACACAGTGTCGCCTATCCTAAACGAGCCATTATCAGGAATACCAATAATGTCTCCAGGAAACGCTTCCTCTATTGTACTCTTCTTGGATGCCATGAATGCAGTAGGTGCGCTAACTCTAAAAGTTTTACCGGTTCTAGTATGTACGTAGGTTTTATTTCGCTCAAATTTCCCGCTAACTACTTTTAAGAAGGCAATCCTGTTGCGATGATTGGGATCAATATTGGCGTGAATCTTAAATACAAAACCTGAAAATTGGTTTTCATTAGGCTCCACAATTCGTTCTTCGGCTTCCTTCGCTTGAGGTTCGGGTGCAATTTCTTGAAAACAATCTAAAAGTTCTCGAACACCAAAGTTGTTCAAGGCAGAACCAAAAAACACAGGACATTGTGCTCCCTTTAAATAGGCATCATGATCAAACTTTGGATATACGGCCTCGAGTAACTCAAGATCATTTCTAAGCTCCAGCGCAGCTTCATCGCCAACGCGTTGTTCTAGTAAAGGATCGTTAAGGTCTTCTACAGATGTGCCCTCGGAAATCTTTTGTTTATTATCTCCTGAGTACAAATGAAGATTCTTCTCCCACATGTTATAAACCCCCTGAAAGCGTTGACCCATTCCAACTGGCCAAGAAAGTGGACACAAGGTTAACCCTAATTTTTGCTCAACCTCATCAATAAGATCAAAACCGTCTTTCCCTTCACGGTCAAGCTTATTTATAAATACGATAATAGGAGTGTCGCGCATACGACAAACCTTTACCAATTTTTCCGTTTGTGCTTCCACACCTTTCGCCACATCAATAACAACAATAACGCTGTCACAAGCTGTGAGGGTGCGGTACGTATCTTCAGCAAAGTCCTGGTGTCCCGGTGTATCAAGAATATTGATTTTCTTATCCTTATAGAAAAATCCCATAACAGAGGTTGCAACGGATATACCACGTTGTTTTTCAATCTCCATGAAATCAGAGGTAGCTGCCTTTTTAACCTTATTACTTTTCACGGCACCAGCTTCCTGGATTGCACCTCCAAAAAGCAATAGTTTTTCCGTTAAAGTAGTCTTCCCAGCATCCGGATGGGAGATGATGCCGAAGGTTCTGCGCTTTCTAATTTCTTTCTCGAAGGCCATGTTTAGATTTTTGAACGGCAAATATACCAAAGGATTCTTCGAGGTTTTAGTGGTTATTTATTATACTCGCGCTGATTTTGTTAAACAATATATCTTTTCTGAGGTTAGCAGGTAGTGGAAAGTAAGTATTCAATCAAGGATTTAGAGCAACTAAGCGGTATCAAAGCTCACACGATACGCGCATGGGAGCAGAGATATAAGCTGATCGAGCCTAAACGGACCGCTACGAACATACGTTATTACGGTGATCACGATTTACGCGTTATACTCAATACATCTGTACTCCTTGGTGCTGGATGGAAGATTGGCAAGATATCAAAACACTCCCCAGATGAGTTAGCCAACCTTGCACTAGAAGCTAGTCCATACGAGGGTAACTTTACGTACGAGCTAAATGAGCTCAAGCTAGCCACCTTAGGTTTTGATATAAAGAGATTCGAAGCAATAATGGACCATTGTATAGAAAAATACGGGGTTCATGCTACATATAGAGATGTAATTGGGGATTATATCCAAGAGCTCGGTAAGCTATGGCTTTCAGGTAGTGTAGGTATATCTCAAGAACATTTTGTTTCATCGCTAATACGGCAAAAAATTTACGCTGCCATTGATGCACTTCCGGCTATTGCCAACGAGAGCAATGGTAAGTATGCTATTTTTCTCCCCGCGAATGAACTTCATGAGATTGGAGTATTGTATCTAGCGTACATTCTTAAAGAAAGAGGAGAGCAAGTGTATTATCTAGGACAAAGTCTACCTAAGGAGTATCTAACCGATTTATTAGATAACCAACCAGTAGACCACCTCATTAGTAGTTTTACTACACATCCAGAATTGCCGGAATTAGCCAATTATCTTGACGAATTGGAGGAACTTATTGTTCATAAAGGCATCCAAGTACACTTAACTGGGTACATTTTTTCAGATTTCATGCCCGAGCGTGAATTCACCAACATCAATATTTACGGGACTTTAAAGGAATTAAGCGCGGGGTTGTCTTAAAAACTTCACTTTGTTTAATAAATTTCTTAAAAGATTATACAAATTGTTCAAACACGTTGTTTAACTTTACCGAACAAACGTTAAACAATTGTATTATGTCAACTGCTGAATTTGGATTACTCATTGATCGCGAGCATGACTTCCTTAGTCAATTAGCTATGAAGCTTACCAAGCGTCGCGATGATGCCGACGATCTTCTTCAAGATACGTATTACAAAGCCCTTAAGAACAAAGACAAGTTTGCTACCGGCACCAACCTAAAAGGATGGTTATACACCATAATGAAGAATACTTTCATTAATAACTACCGTCGTAAGAAGCAACAAAACACGTTTGTAGACGAAACGGAAGGACAATTCTTTTTAAATTCGAGAGAGGCGGGTAAAACCACCTTAACTGATGCCAACGTTGACAACCAGTATATAATGGATCAGATTGGTACCATTGAAAAGCACTACACAGAGGCATTCTTCATGCATTATGAAGGCTTTAAATACGAAGAGATTGCTGAACATTTTAATATTCCCCTTGGGACCGTTAAATCTCGTATCTTCTTAGCCCGTAAAAAGATGATGGAAAAGCTTGCTGACCAGCGTCACTAACCTACAACCGCCTAAATCGTTCTAATGAAATCAGTAATAGTCATAGGTTCTGGCTTTGCCGGGCTTAGTGCAGCATCCTTTCTCGCCAAAGAAGGTTATGATGTTACCATTCTTGAAAAAAATAATCAACTCGGGGGTAGAGCTCGTTGTTGGGAAACAGATGGTTTTAAATTTGACATGGGCCCCAGCTGGTACTGGATGCCTGATGTTTTCGAAAGATACTTTGCCTCATTCGGCAAAGAGATTTCAGATCTTTATAATCTTGTTCGGTTAGATCCTTCATACAGGGTAGTTTATGGACCCAACGACGAGGAAGATCAGAGCCCTAACATGGACGAGCTTGAAGCCATGTTCGATAAGCTTGATCCCGGATCAGGATTACGTTTACGCAAGTTTCTTAAGCAGGCAGAATACAAGTACAAAGTAGGTATTCAGGACTTAGTATTTAAACCAGGGCGCTCACTTACAGAATTCATGGATTTCAGAATTGTCAAAGGCATTTTCCAATTGGATATGCTAAAGGACATTCGAAAACACGTTGCTGAAGTAAGCACGCATCCTAAACTAAAAGCAATCCTCGAATTCCCGGTATTGTTTCTGGGTGCATTACCGCAAAACACACCTGCACTCTACAGTCTGATGAATTATGCCGACATGTCCCTAGGTACTTGGTATCCTATGGGTGGCATGAACAAGATCATTGAAGGCATGGTGAATGTTGCGAAGGAACAAGGCGTTAAATTCAGAACCAGCACTGAAGTAACTGGTTTTAAGTACGCAAACGACAAAATCATTAGTGTCTTAACTAAAGGTGGAAGTTTCACGGCTGATATCGTGGTAGGCGGGGCCGATTATCATCATATCGATCAAAAAATAAGTAGTCCCGAGTATAGAGAATATTCTCCGCAATATTGGGAGAAACGTAAGATGGCACCATCATCACTATTGTTTTATCTAGGTATCAAAGGAAGGGTGTCAAATGTGTTACATCATAATTTGTTCTTTGATTACGAATTGGATCAACATGCTCATGAAATCTATACCGAGCCATCGTGGCCAACGAAACCATTATTTTATGTTAGCGCTCCCTCCAAAACGGATTCCTCTATAGCACCTGATGGCTGCGAAAACATGTTTCTGCTAATGCCAACTGCACCAGGATTAGCAGGTGATAGTGAAGAAGTTAGAGAGAAATATTACAATCTAATGATGGATCGTCTTGAAGCGTACACAGGCGAATCAATCAGAGAACGAGTCATCGTTAAGCGTAGTTTCGCTTACAGTGATTTCAAAAGTGAATACAATAGTTTTAAAGGCAACGCTTACGGATTAGCTAATACGTTAGACCAAACAGCAATCTTTAAACCGAGGCTAAAAAGCAAGAAGGTATCAAACCTATATTTTGCTGGCCAATTAACTACACCGGGACCAGGAGTTCCGCCTTCACTGATAAGCGGGGAAGTAGTATGTGGTGAAATTGTCAAGGATTATTCTTTAAAGAAAGCAGTATGAAAGCATTATTCGACAGCGTAAGTATTAGAGCAAGTAGAATGACCACCAAGGCGTATTCTACCTCATTTTCACTCGGTATTTTAGGTTTAGACAAGAAATATCACGACCCGATCTATGCTATTTATGGGTTTGTACGTTTTGCTGATGAAATCGTTGACTCTTTTGAAGGTTATCCCCAAAAAGAGCTCTTAGAACGGTTCTGGAAAGACACCTATTTAGCCTTAGACGAAAAAATCAGTTTAAACCCAATATTAAATAGCTTTCAACAAGTTGTAAATACCTTCGAAATAGATCGTGATTTGATTGAAACATTCTTAAAGTCTATGGAAATGGACCTTTATAAGAATGATTACGACGAAGCAGGGTATAAAGCATACATATTAGGCTCGGCAGAAGTGGTTGGACTCATGTGTTTGAAGGTATTTGTTGATGGAAGTGAAGAACGCTACCAAATGTTAAAAAAGCCTGCGATGCAGTTAGGAAGTGCGTTCCAGAAAATTAATTTCCTTCGCGATTTACATGCCGATTACAAGAAATTAGGTCGAACCTACTTTCCAGGTGTAGACTTAAATAATTTTAATGAGGACGTAAAAACGGAGATTGAAGCAGATATCGATATCGATTTTACTGCCGGATATGAAGGCATAAAACAGTTGCCAAAGGGTGCGCGCTTTGGAGTATATATCGCTTATGTATATTACTACAGCCTCTTCAAAAAGATTAAGAAAACGCATTGCGACATCATTTTAAGTCAACGTGTGAGAATCTCAAACAAAAGAAAATACGGACTATTCGTAAGTAGTTTTGTAAGGCATACCATTAATTGGATCTAAAATATGGCTGAACAAGTTATCCTGGTCGACGAGCATGACAATGCTCTAGGGCTGATGGAGAAAATGGAAGCGCACCGATTGGCGAAATTGCATCGTGCATTCTCTG
>Ga0233395_1000460_pt1 | contig 21123 bp, 28 predicted proteins | sample 27DmetaG_FD_186029 | JGI IMG/M metagenome (GOLD analysis project Ga0233395, IMG submission 186029) | Seawater microbial communities from Monterey Bay, California, United States - 27D | ecosystem: Environmental > Aquatic > Marine > Coastal | place: USA: California | collected 2016-10-12 | reverse complement strand
CGCGCCAAGCTTAAGTCCTACAAATTGTACATCAAATGCTTTTAATGGCTTCATTATTCTGCATATTCGAGCGTGCAAATATATACATTTTTTTTAGGTTTTGCCTCAACTCCGCTTTTTTTATTTTACCTTTTTGGGTTGCTTTTGAAGTGGGTTTTCATTCAAAACAGCAGCCATATTTCTATTTTTAAAAATTTCAAGCCCCGTAAAAATTGCCTCTTTGAATGAGTCAATATTGGCAATCCCTTGTCCAGCTATATCGTAGGCTGTGCCGTGGTCAGGTGAGGTTCTAACTTTGTTGAGGCCAGCTGTATAGTTTACGCCATTTCCAAATGTTAAGGTCTTGAAGGGGATTAGTCCTTGATCGTGGTAGGTTGCCACAATTGCATCAAAATTTTGATAATTGTTGGACCCAAAAAAACTATCAGCTGCATAAGGGCCATAAATAAGCTTTCCTGATTCTTTGATTTTTCTCAGAGCTGGGCGTAAAACTGTGTCATCTTCAGAACCAATAACGCCATTATCTCCAGTATGTGGATTGATTCCCAATACAGCAATTTTAGGAGTTCCTATGGCAAAATCGGACTTTAAAGACTTATAAATGAGGTCTATTTTGCTGGAAACAAGTGCTTCATTAATATGCTCTGGGACTTCGCCTACAGGCACATGATCTGTAAGTAACCCTACTCTCAACGAATCGGAGACCATAAACATCAAGCTGTTGCCTTCCAATTCTTGGTTTAAAAAATCGGTATGGCCTGGAAACTGAAATGCATCAGATTGAATGTTGTGTTTGTTAATCGGCGCAGTCACCAAGACTTGAATTTGATCTGTTTTAAGGTCTTCTACAGCTGCTTTTAGAGAGCGAAGAGCATACTGCCCTGCCTCAGCAGTTTCTTTGCCAAATACAATAGCCACTTGTTCTTCCCAAACATTCAAAATATTGAGTTTACCATCTATAGCTTTATTGGTATTTGGAATCTCATTGAATAATATAGAACTTTGAAAATGCTGCTTTAAAAAAGACATTGATTTCATTGAGGCATAAACTACAGGAGTGAAAAAATCAAGTACCCTTTTATCTTCAAATGTTTTGATTATGAGTTCGCCTCCAACGCCATTTAAATCGCCTATAGTAAACCCAATTTTTATTTTTTTCTCTTTTCCCATCAAAAATGATATCTAATGTTCGTAATTTTGACACAGCAAATTTAATGATTAAAAACATGTTTACTGGCATTATTGAAGATTTAGGCGTAATTGAAGCACTCAAAGAAGAGGATACAAATTTACATTTGACGATAAAGAGTAAGTTAGCTTCAGAGCTCAAAATTGATCAAAGTGTTTCACATAATGGGGTTTGTCTCACAGTCATTGATCTCAGTCCGACGAGCTACACCGTTACTGCCATAAAAGAAACACTAGATAAAACCACCCTCAACAGCCTAAAATTAGGCGCTATAGTAAACTTGGAGCGTGGGCTTAAGCTTGGGGCTCGATTGGATGGACATATGGTTCAAGGGCATGTGGATCAGGTTGGGCAGTGCATTGGGGTTGAAGAACAAAATGGGAGTTGGATATTCCGTTTTGAATATGACCCAAGCTTGGGCAATGTTACTATTGAAAAAGGTTCTGTGACTGTAAATGGGGTAAGCTTGACTGTAGTTGATTCTAAAGACAATGGGTTCAGTGTTGCTATAATTCCATACACCTACGCACATACCAATTTTCACACCTTCAAAAAAGGCTCAATTGTAAATTTGGAATTTGATGTAATTGGAAAATATGTTTCAAGGCTTTATGCAAAAACCTCTATTTCTTAATCAGAGCCTCGTTCTGCGCTTCTAGTAAATCTTTAATTTTTGAGAGCAATTCAATATCAACAGGTGTAGGAACTGATTGGTCCTCTAAATCATTGGCCTGATTTTTAAGCTTATTTATAAATTTTACAACAATAAAAATAGTAAAGCCAACAATGAGGAAATCCAGAACCGTTTCAATCAATAAGCCGTAATCAATAGACACTTGTGCAGCAGTGCTGCTAGCTTCTCTTAATACAATCTTCTTTTCTCCAAAACTAATGCCGTCAGAGAGCAATGATAAAGGAGGGAGAATAATGTTTTTGACCAAAACATTAACAATCGCATTGAAGGAAGCACCAATAATGATTCCAACAGCCATATCTATCATATTTCCTTTTACAGCAAAATCTTTAAAATCTTTTAATAGTTTCATTGGTTTTCGTTTTTGTCAAAAATAAAAAAAGCCTCAACAATGTTGAGGCTTTTTTTAAAATTAAAGAGTTATTATTTGGCAAGGCCAAATTTCTTTGTTTCAGGATCATGGCCTCCAATAAGCACCAATATTTCATCATCATGACCTTCAATAGCAGACCAGAATTTTTTTCCTGCATCGTCCATTTGTACTCCAATATTTGCTTCTTCAAAAGCAGCAAAATCTGCCCAAGTATCAAAGAATTGATAGGTGTGCCAATCAGCTCCAGAGCCATAAAGATGTCTACTAGCATAAGCTGCAACAGCATGTCCACTTTCTTTCAAGTTTTTTAAACTTCCATTTACAATGCCTTCAAAGAAATCTCTGTTTTTACCCCACTTAACTTCGTATTTACTCACAACAACGACTTTTTTTGTAGACCAATCCAATGATTGAGCTTCGTATGTTAAATCTTCTAACCCTTCGCTCATCCGAACTTGATCGGAGTGGTTGTCGGCATACATGCGCGTGTAAGTTCTATATTCAGACGTCATTTGATTTTGACCTTCTTCATCTAAATTCATTGCTTTTATATTCGCTTGAAGAGCCTTATTTGCAAAATCTGCGTCTTTTACTAAATCCTCTGCAGAGGCATAAAAATCGTAAATCGCAAAACTGTAATCCCCAGCAAAAGCATGTGCAAATAACCCACCGCCTTGAAGGGTTCTTTCTTCAGAAATAGAAAGATTTGAAAATTTCTCATGAAGATCCAAAAATTGATCTGCTTCCTCTCTTGGAACTGTTACATAAGTGATGTTTACAACTTGAGCAAAAAGTGAACCCCCAACGAAGAGACAAAGTATAATAATTAAGTTTTTCATAGTAAAATTGTTTAAAGTTTTTAGTTTTTAAGCATTGACTTAAATAAATCTAAGTAAAATTAATTTCCGTAAAACATGGTGCTCATGGTATTATGATATAAATTTATTAGTAAATCCAGCCACCAATATTACCTCTAAATTCTGCAGGATAATTCTTTACGCGTTCTTTTAATTCTTGAGAAACATTGCCTGCAACCACTAGAGATTTGAAGGTAAACATCTTCATAAAAGTTTCAATATTTGGCCCATTTTCAAATTTATCAGCATGGAAAATGAAATCTTCTGAGGATCTGAATTTTTCAATCAAAGTTACTCTTTTCCCGTCTTCAGATATAAAATAACTGTAGTCGTATGTGTTTGGCTCGTTGTCTCTTATGAATTGATTTAGATTCTTTGTAAATGCTTTTACATCCTCTTTTGAATACCCTGAATTTACAGCCATATCAATAGTAATTACCACCTTTGGTGAAGTATTATTTGCGGCTGCCTTCGCATTCATTTCTTTCTGAAAAACAGAGGTGTCAAAAAACTGCACCTCTTTGATGATTTTATCACCAGCCCATTGATAAGACAAATGAAACGGAAAGGATACATTTTGACCAGTATACTTGCCTTTTGCTGAAAATGTATTCCAGATGTTGGTCCATACAATACCATTGGAATAGGTTACGGTTTCAACTTCAGATCCAAGAGCATCACCATTCATTTCCAGTACTGAAATATCATCGAACATATCGTATAAATTTTCAACAGCAGAAATAAATCCTGATTTATTTAATTTATTCCCAGCAGGATCTACAAATTCCATACTATCTGAAAATATTTCTTTAAGGTAGTCGATGTTTTCCTCCCCAACTTTTTCGAAAAGAGTTTTAATGGTTTCTGATTTTTCGTCGTTGGTTGTGACCTCAGCATATGGTTGTTGACAAGCACAAATTAATAGGGTAGCAGAGTATATAAATAATTTTTTCATTGAAAGTTTAATTGGTTTTTAAATCAAAAATAAAAAAAATTACTTGCAAAAAAAAAATTAAACTCCTGACTTTTGAAAATTTTGTTGTATTTAAAATTTATTAACTTTAGAACATGAAAGATTTGAAATATTTATTTGCTTATACCGTGCCAATTTCGGCTTATATCTCATTCGAATTTGGAGGTGTTTTATCTTATACCGCTGTTTTTTATGCCTTTGTTGTGCTTCCCTTTTTGGACATCATTACTGGACAAAACAAGGGGAATCTATCAAATGAAGAGCTAATGAGCAAAAAAAAGAAATGGGTCTTTGATGCTATGCTTTATCTAAATATTCCCCTTGTTTTTGGACTTTTGCTTATGGTATTTACAAAAATCCAAACAGAGGTTTTAGCTATATACGAACTCATTGGCTTAAGCCTTTCTGCTGGTATTTTATTGGCTACAAATGCCATAAACGTAGCACATGAACTTGGACATAGAGGGCCTTACATTGAGCGCTTTATGAGTAAATGTTTGTATATGCCCTGCTTGTATATGCATTTTTATATTGAGCATAATTTTGGGCATCACCTCAACGTAGCTACACCTGAAGATGGTGCTACTGCCAGATACAACCAAACGGTATATTCTTTCTGGTGGACTTCAGTTTCGAAGCAATACTTAAGTGCTTGGAAACTTCAACTCGATCTTTTAAAACGCCAAAATACTGGATTCTTTTCTTTGAAAAACGATGTCTTTTGGTACCATTTGATTCAAGCTGCCTACCTTCTGGGTGTTTTTAGCTTTTTTGGGGTACAGGTTATGTTGTTTGCCGTTGTTTTTGGTGTAATTTCTTTTCTTTTTCTAGAAAGCATTAATTACATAGAGCATTACGGATTAAAACGTTTTAAAACGCCTTCAGGACGTTACGAACGAGTAAGGCCACAACATTCTTGGAATTCAAATTTCAATATAGGGCGTATTGTTTTGTATGAACTCACCCGACACAGTGATCACCACTACAAATCTTCAAAAAAATATCAGCTTTTAAATAGCTATGAAGAAAGCCCAACCCTTCCGTTGGGTTATCCGGCTTCAATATTACTTAGCTACATCCCTTTTCTGTGGTTCAAAGTCATGAACCCACTTGTTCCTGAACAAATGAAAAGGAATTTGCATTAATAATAGAATAGTTGCTTATCCCTTTTCTAGAAATAGCCAAAACACAAGATAGACCATGCCCAATCCTGCAAAAATGGCTAATATGCGCCATATAATAGGATCTGTTTTGGTATAAACAGCAAAGCCATAACATACCCCTCCTAAGTAGCCTTTGTTGGGGTATCGATATAATTTATTCATGACAGAAGATTTGATACTTCAAAGATACTAAATAATCTTATGCTTGATTAGCTTTAAGAAATAAACACATTTTTTATTCTACAGCAAAGAATTTTCTGTAGACGTGTTCGTCTAACATTTGCTTATATTTTGGTGTAAAATAATTATCCCAAAAATCAGTGATTTCATCGGAGTGGGAATTTTCATATTCTGTATCACTTTGCCAAGTACTAAGCCACATATAGCGGTGCTGTTCAGCAAGATCATCTGACTTGACCTCATAAACTTTGTAACGCGCTTTACCAAAACCGTTTTTTTCATAAATGGCATTAGCAACGCCCAAGTCTTTTTTGAATTCTTCAATAGTAACACCAGCTGGCAAATCGAAAAGATGAAGACTAATACGTTCTTTGGACTGGCCAAATGAAAAAGCAGAAATTAAAAAGGCAAAAAGATAAACTAGTTGTTTCATTGTTTTGATTTTGATTAACTCTACTAAATTAAAAAAATTAGTTGCAAAATAAAATTTAATTATTGAAATTGCAGAAACTAAACATTAGATTTTTTAATTCAATTATTACCATTAAATAAAACAAACATGAAAAATATTAAAAATTTAGCTCAAGGAATGCTGTTTTTATTTGTAATTCTGAACTTGTCAAGCTGTAATACTGTTTCTGAAAAACATGCACAATTAGAGGCAGATGAAATACAACTGAATGCAGATATTAAGCTGTATACTGCGGTTTGGGACAAAATAATTAATGATCGACAAATTGATTTAATTAACGAAGACGCTTTTGATGTAAATGTCACTGCTGTTGCCACTTCAAATGGTGACGTTGTTGGCTTAGAAAATTTTAAAAAATATTACGCCAATTATATAGTAGGGTTCTCGGATGCAGAATTTACTTTTATTGATGTCTTTGGGCAGGGCGATAAAATTGTAAAGCATTGGAATTTTAAAGGAACACACGATGGCGACTTTTTTGGTGTGCCTGCTACAGGTAAAAAAGTAGATGTTTCTGGTGTAACATTAGTACAAATGAAGGATGGTAAGATTGCTGCGGAACAAGACTACATGGACTTTCTTGCCTTTTACAAACAACTTGGATTGTTGTAAGAAAAAATAATGGAGCTGGATTTTTCAACTTAATAACAGCAATCATTAAAATGATGGAGTGTACAGGATGATTTTTTTATTCATAAAAAATTGCTCAAAATTTTAGCTGTAGTTGCGGCTCATAAAAAAAGCCTCCTAAAAAGGAGGCTTTAATGTCTAATAAATTCTAATCCTTAACTATTCCTTGACGGGCGATACGGAGAAATTGACTTTTCGGTTTACCAGGTCCCAGGATCCAGTAACTAAATTAATCAGGCCACCAACCTTGTCATTGTCCATGGCAATTGACTTGAATTTTCCGTCTTCTTTTTTCCAAACTCCATTGGTGGTGCCTCTAAAAAGCTTGTCTTGAACTTGAGTGAAAAAATACCCAAAATACTCCCCCTGAGTTTCATCGGTTGAAAAATTTGAAAATGTAATTGATCCATAGGCCATACCGTAAGGCCCTGCTTGACCAGAAATTGCCATTTGCCAATCTTCTCCATCGGCAGTTGAGGCACTATCAATATCAAATACGACATCAAACGATTTTGAGGAATCCCATTCTAAATCCTGAGCTAAAGAAAGAGTTGAAAATAAGACCGCTGTAATTAAAAATAGTTTTTTCATTTTTTATGTAAAATTGGTTAATATTAGTAATTCAAATATACTAAATATTCATTTTAAAATACAAGTTACTTTAGCCCCCAAGTTACTAATGAGTTGAAAAACAGCGCTCTACTAACTCAAATCAACAGCCCATAATTAGTTGTGCCTAATTTTAATTTACTATACACCTGCGAGCAAATTTAATGAGTGCAACAAGGGATAATGACTATAGCTTAGGATTTGATTCATATTTGTCATCTCCAGCCCTGCTGTCTTTTTAAAAGGACCTAGATCCAAATGTCGTTTTCTGCTGTGTTTTCACTTTCGATTTGATCGCCAGTATTCTTTACACCAACCGGCTCAATCATCATTAAATGAACCTCGTTCTTTGCATAAGGCTTATGCTCCATCCCTTTGGGTACAACAAAAAGTTCTCCCTCGCTAATAGTGACTGCTCCATCTCTAAAGTCAATTCTTAATTCCCCACTAATGACTATAAAGGCTTCATCAGTATCAGGATGAGCGTGCCAAATAAAGTCTCCTTCCAGTTTGGCAATTTTAAATTGATAATCATTCAATTCTGCAATGACTTTTGGTTTCCATTTGTCCTGGAAAAGTGAAAATTTGTTCTTAAAATTTATTGATTTATAATTCATGAACAGGATATAATAAATTGAAGTTTAACCTATGAAAAAGTACAGAAACAGCTGATCCAAAAAAAGAAGGATATGCCTAGGGTTTAGCTTGGTCTGCATCTAAATTAGTTGCATTGGTCTTGATCGCTTCTGAAAAATAGAATTTAAACTTCAGTTTACCATCTACCTTAAGGGCGTAAGTGCTTTCAAGCCACTCAAATTCAAGTTTAGTTCTACCCTCTGGAGTATTGACAATAAACTCACCAAATTGTTTGAGAGAAATATGAGCAGAATTATAGTCAGTATCAATTGTAATATCTTCAAATTTTCGCTTACTGCTTATAATGTCGAAACTTTTTACAAAGGCAATAAATTCATCTTTTGAATAGCGTCTGCTATTTTCAAATATAAAAAAGTCGTCTGTAACTAAAGAATCAAAACTGTCTAAGTCGTTATCTAAAACCTCAAAAAAGGTCTCAAATGTTTCCATGACTTCTTTTTCAGAAATTTTTATTGGTTTTTGACAAGCGAAGATGAATAAAGTGGAAAGTAAGATTAGTTTTTTCATTTGTAATAATTTAGAGGAATCGAATTCTGATGTATTTTTTTTGGCTAATTTTCAAATCAAAATACAATCCATAGAAATTTAATGCATAGCATTTATAAAGAAATTTGTTCCAAATTGCTCGCACAATATAAATTTAACAGCCCAATAGGTTGCATATCCAGCCAACACAACTAAAAAGTGACACGGCTAATACAGCCAATAATGTAATTTCGGTTTTCTTCATTCTAAAAAATATTTTTTAAATATAAGAAATTTACGTTTAACTTATTTAATAGGACTTGAAATAGCTAAACTAAAAGAAGAAGATATGCCTATGGTTTAAACTAAAAACCTGCCCTAAATAGCTTTGGTTAATAACAAGACAAAAGTTAAAGTTTTGTTAAATTTTTACGAAAAGGGTGATTTAAACGGAGTTGTTGGGTTTTGTAGGAGATAATATATATAAACAGTATATATGACAACAATTCTTATTTTTTGTAGCCTTGGTTTATTAATTGGATTAGCCTGGCACTTCTTTTCCCCACCAAAAGTATCCCCCCCCCTTCAATATCGTGAAGATCCAAGCCGCAAGGAGCTAATGGAAATGTTATGGTGTCAATTGAGTAAACAAGCTGCAAAACAGCAAGTGAATACAACACTTGATTGGAAAACCATACCATCAAATGACGAACTAATTAAGTACATAAATGAGATAATAAAAGATGACAAAGTCAAAATAACAATTAAAAAAACATAATATGAAAAATCTAATTTTATCAATAATAATAACTAGTCTATTAAATAGTAGTTCAAGATATACCAACTTTGAAGGTACTTGGAAAAGCTATAGTACCAAATACACATTAGTGATTTCCAAAAGTGAAAATCAAAATAAATACAAAATGGTAAATTATAAAATCATTAAAATTAAAAGATGCAGTGAAGATGATGGATATTTTGAAGCTATTTATAGCCCAGAGGAATTTATAAAAGTGGAAAACGGAAATTTATATTCTTATGTTTCCTGGGATGATTTTGGAAGTTTTCATTGTGATGTTGTTTATGAAATGATAAATGAAAATAAAATAAAAGCGACTTTTAGCGGTGATAGAAATCTAGTCATTTTTTATCATAGATCTGATGATGAGAGTGATTGTAGTTTAATGGACTTATACCATATTCAAGAATCAATAAATAGTTGTCAATAAAATATATTAGTATGTCAAAGAAAAAAATATGTTTATTTATTGTATCGTTTTGTTTTGCTATAATTAACGCACAAGATTATGATAAATTTATTGGAGAATGGACCACTGATAAATCAGATATTATTTTACGGATATACTTCAGTAACACAAATAATAGATTTGATTTCTGGCAGTACAAAGAAATGGAGACTTTAGATTATTATAATTGTAAAACAAAGTCATATAAATACTTCCCAATAAGATTTGTAAAAAAATCAAATGGAAAGCTTAAAGGAGTAATCTTGTATTGGTACAATCAGTATGAAAGTGCTTACTACGAAACAACTTATGAATTGTTAGAAAAAAACAAGCTAAAAGTGACTTTTTCAGGAGATTACAATTTCACTTATATTTACAAGAGAAGAAAAGAATAAAATGAATAGGTTAAGTATTAAAAAAAAAGGGCTGATATTAATTACTTTATTAATTTCATTTAAGACCTTAATTCATTATATTTTTTTTCGTCAACTAATAAAAAAAAGTTATTCTTTTGAAGAATGTTTGGGAAATCCTTTCAACTGTGGTCATTACTATACAGGAGATTATTATAGTTTTAGTGAACATCTAGGCTTTGTATTTAATGATAATTATTACTTATATGACTTTTTTGGTTTAAATGAGTCAGTAAATTCATTATGGCTTTATATACCATCAACTTTAATTATAATTTTATTAATTTGGGTTTTGAAGGAAGATTAATTTACAATTCGTTTCAATTAACATCCCAAAATTCAAGCTTACAAGGAAAGTAAATTATTTATAGAATTGTACTTATCTGTATTTAACCTATCAATCAGTTTATAGTAGTCACTATCCCAAAATTCAGTGTCGTAATAATATTTTATTTTACCACTTTCAACTTTAACAGACTCAGAATATTTTGATATTAAAGTCTTATATTTTTCACGAATACTTATGAAAATATCTAAGGCTGAACCTTTTTTTATGATTTCAGAAAAAAGCTCTGGATAATTAATTTTAGCATGAAGTAAATATTCTTTTATCCAAAAGTCAAACTCATAATATGCAGTCATAGTACTTTGTAATCCCATAACCCATTCATTTAAATAATTATCTGGATAAACAGTCTTATAAATTGGCAACATGTCAAAAGAAAACTTAGTGCCGTGGTAGTATGCATTTAACTCATCTAACAAACCTATTATTCCTTCTTCTTGAGTAGATGAATCTCCTAATATATAAGTTTCGTATCTTGAAGTAATAAGAGATTCAGGAATTAAATTTTTCAAAACTGATGAGGGAAATACATCTCCCCTAAAAATACTAACGTAAATAATATCTTCAGAGATGAAGAAGTAAGAAGTTATATTATTGGAATCATGAGCAATGTAATTTGAATCCATTTCATTAAAAAAATACATCCCTGTTAAACCATGACAAATTTCGTGAACATTAGTGGCCATTGATTTTAAGGTGCTTTTTTTTGATAAAAGATCTAGATATGAATAAGTCTCTGACCCTTTTGTTGTTCTAATTAAAACATTATCTGAAGCCGTGTAGGAAAGGTTTTGTGGTAAATTATCATATAAATTTAGGATAGTATAAGATTCAATTGAGTTATCCTTCATGTGGGCTAGTATCCAATTAAGATTACTTTCTTGTGAAATTCCAATTGCAGGGAATAGTAATAATAGAATTATTTTTTTCAAATTAAATATATCATAAATTTTAAGATTTAATTATAGCTATAAATTGATAGAAGAAGATATGCCTATGGTTTAGTTACCGGATTCGAAAAACTAATCTTGAATCTTTTTTAGCACTCCATTGAACTTGATAAGTTTTACCATTAATAACATCAACCATTATAAAGTTGTACATATTCCCTGTTGGGTATAGTTTAAATCTTCCGTTTTTCGCAACTGTTCTATATTCCAATGTTTTTTCTAAAGAAGAGGGTTTCCAATATGCTTTATCTTCAACACTTACAATAGAATCTGGTTTACTATTATATTCTTCTTCCCATTCTTCCATAGATTGATTCCAGTCTTCAGTGATTTTTTCTATTGTTTCTGCATACTCTATTTCACTCAGTACAGTTCTTAATCGATCTGTATCTCCAACTCCAATTTGTAATTGCCAAATTTTGCCTGTAGCACTATCTAACAAAAGTGATGTGTATATGTTTGTAGTCTCATAAACCTTGTACCTTTCAATATCCTCCTGCCCAAAACAAAAAACAGGAATAAATAATAATAGAAGTAACTTTTTCATACTCCAAATATAATTAATGTAAGTTTAACCTACTTAAGAGGTTTAGAAATATCTGAACTAAAAGAAGAGGATATGCCTATGGTTTAGTGTTTAGTAATTTTTTAATTTTTCTTTTTTATTAATTCTTTTATCCGCCATAAATAAGATTCTATCCGATTTATCAAAAGGAATTTTTAAATCAACACATATATTTCTTAAATCATAAAGATATTTTATGTATAAATCAATCTGAAAATTTAAGTTTTTTTCAGAAGGATATGTATTAAGCTCAAGAGTTTGATTTTTATAAATTACTCGAAACACTCTTTGGTCAATAATTTGGTAAATATTAGGATTTCTGTATCTAAGAATTGTTGAAGCCATTGCTAATTGAACACCACTAGTTTTAAGAAGCCCTTTTAAAATCTCCCTAGTCTTATCAACATTTATTTTAGTTTCGTTCTTATCAATTGAATTAATTAGTTCAATTAAACTCTCATCAAATTCAGCGTATCTGTTAACTTTCCATAAAACTATCTCATTCAATTTTTCTTGCTTAAAATTTTCATTACAAGAATCAAGTTTCTTTGTTAGTGCTTCTTGATAATTAAATTCAAAATCATCAGATATTATTTTAAAATCAGAATCAAATATTGTCTTTATCATATTTTTGTTTAAAAATAGCTGAACTTAAAGAAGAAGATATGCCTATGGTTTAGACTTCTATAGTGTCAGTTTTAATATCCTTGTTAGGCTCGATATACTTTAAATAAAAATCATTGACACATTTTTCTTCATTTTTATTAGGGGTAGTGTTACTAATAACATCCTTTGCCGGTGGCGAGGAATCAAACCATTCAAAAAACTCTTTTGACATTCCATTCTCATCTATAGCCCTTGCATTTCCAAATTTATAGTCTCTACTTTCTCCGTTCTTTAACCTCATTTCTGTGTTACTATAATCGTATTGAGTTACATTGGAGTTTTGGAATAGCGATAATTCTATGATTTTCCCATTATTTAATTCATAAAAAGAGAAATAAAATTTGTCTTTATAATCTTCTGATGTCATTGTGCATCCATAATTTTTATATCTTATTACTTTTAAAAACATTAATTATTTAAATTTATGCTTTTATTTAAAATCATACTCACAATTAGTAAAACTGCCCAAATTACATCAATGATATTCCACATATCTCTTCCCAAAGCTATTTTGAAAAAAGGGTTAATTAAAAGAGCGGAGCTTATCCATATAATAAACCATGTTTGATTCTTCTGATAGTTTTCAATGGCTAATAAACCAAAACCTATCATACCTATAAACCTAACAAACTGATAGTATCCATATGGCATATCTAACAAGCACACTAAAAGAAGGATACTTAGAATTATTTTAATTGCATTTATTTTATTCATTCCTATACATGTGTTATGAAAGTAGTTTAAGATAATTGTTTTATACTCCACCTTACAATAGATACAAAAACCCTTAAGCCGTAAACAAACAAAATAAATATTAGTATATATTCCTCAATGCGTCTTAACCCTGAATCTTTTAATTTGTTTAATTCAGATTTTTTTAATTCAAGAGTTGGTAATAAAGAAAAATACTTGTCGGAGTCTACAATATGCGTATCTGTTGAAATTGTTTTTTTTAGTCTTTCAATACTCCAGTCATAATTATTCCTATATACATAAAATTGATAGTTTACTTTTAAAAAATCTTCATTAGAAAAAAGCATATCAGTAAATGCTGAAAAAGACATTTTAGTTTTTGAAAATTCATCAAATGATTTGCTGTACTCATAATAACTATTACCCCTATTATTTATACCTAATGAAAAAGTATAATTCTTATATAATCTAGATAAATGATAATCCTTAGTATACATTTTACTTTCGAAATTTTTTATTTTAATTCCATTATTATTTGTCAAACTCCTCAATATTCCCAACTTTGAATAGTCGCCATATTCTTTTTTGAAACTTTCATAGTCACCTTCAAATGCACCATAGTCTTTCAATAAAATCCAATGTTTAAAAAAAGCACCCCCATAACCATCAATTTTATTCTGAATCAACATAAGTTCAGCTTCGGCTTTTTCTATATTACTCCGAATATTGGAGTTTCTTTTTTCATTAATAAAATAAACTGAAGTGGAAATTACAGCAAGAATAATCATAATTAAAATTTCTCTTGCCAAAAACTTCTTTGATGGTGGCTTAATGTTAAGCCTTTTTATAAATTTCTTCATAATTATTGATGTAGTTTAAAATTCACTTTATATTTATAAAACTCAATATTGGTTATTAAAGGTAAAGCTCTGCGTATTTTTAAGTCGTCCTCAGACTGAAAAATCAAAACTATAAACACCATCTCCTAATAATGATATTTCAATATCTAGTCTCCCATAAGATTCTAAATGATGTTTCCTAACAGGTTGATCTAGAGGAACCCCAATCCTGTTTCTTAAGTACACTCCTAGTTCTGCCTTTACTGGAAATGAACTGATTTGTTTTGGATAAATTAGGCCATTAATTGTTTGAGAACCCTCAAGTAGTCCCTCCATAGTGATGCCATCATCCCATATTATTTCAATAGAATCATTATGTCTTTGTTCTCGCCCTCTACTATCAACCTCTAATGGGTTGATTTGTTTTGGAGGATACAAATTAGGAAAATCATTTATATGTGAAGTACGGATAGCGATGTAGGCATCATTAGGAGTTGTATGATTTCTAGGGTTTTGGCCCCAATTTAAACCTGCAGCATTTTGAACTTCTCCACCTCTACCTAGTAATGTTGCCATACAGTTTTCTGAGGCTTCAGTTCTCTCGATAACTCTTTCCATACCAACTTCTAAGCATGAAATAGAATTATTCAAAACGTGATGAATATAGTCGTTCAAAGGCTCAAAAGTATCAAAGGTGGTTTCTGCAAGTACTTCTCGAAAGGGTGTTGTTAAACCATTTACAGAAAAGTTTGCTGAACCCAAGAGTGCATGAATTATTTCTCCTTTTTTCCTCCATACATAACACTTTGAATGAACAGGTAATTGTGAATAAAAGATGTTTAGATTATCTACATTTTCTTGAATTGAAGTTAGAGAGCTATGTAAGCTTGGTCGAATACCCTCGGAACCATACATACCGTATATAACTTTTGAGTTAAATGGTAATTCTTGTAATCGTCCAACTGGTCTAGGCCCTAGGTAACCTGACAATACGATTAGTTCATCTGAATTATACATTTCATGTCTATGAAATATTAGTTCTTCTAAATTTTTAGTGTAAAGCATGCTAAAACTTGTTTAATATCAAAATACGAAATAATTTATTTATTTGTTTAACATCTCTGCAATTGTTTGAGCTATTAATTTTGAGAATTCTGGAGGGACTGCATTTCCAATCATCTTATATTGATCTCCTCTTGAACCAAAAAACTCAAAATCGTCATCAAAAGTTTGAAGTCTGGCTGCCTCACGGACAGTAATTGACCTTGCTTGTTCTGGATCAGGATGAATATGTCTCAATCCATCCTTATACAAGTGAGCAGGAATTGTATTACTTGGTTTATCTTCTCTTATGACATGGTACTTATGAAATTTAGAATTTTTTCCTGTTTTCTCCTTATATAATTCAATTAAGGCCCTCGATGAAGTGTATTTTTCAACACCTGTACTTATATCTTTTGCAAGTAATTTAAATATCCCAATATCTCTTTCATTGTGCATCCTTGGTTCATGATTCTTTGGATAGTCCGTTCCATTATTTTTAATCACGTGTGAATATTTAGAACTTTTTTTTGCTGGATAAATTTTAGGTAAATTCTGAAATGCAACTTTTGAATTTAAAGGCTCTTTATTTGCCTTATTTTTCATTAGAGTATAAAATTTAACAATTTTATTAGTACTTGTTTTATTTTTTTTCACACCAAATATTATTACTCTTTTCCTTTTTTGAGGAACATTGTAGTATGATGTGTCAAACAAAGCGTTTTCTCTTAAATTATCCGTTATTTCGTATCCAATATGTTCAAAAGCTTGTTTTACTCGTTTAATAATTGAAACACCCCCTGGTCTTGCGGAAATAATCCCCTCAACATTTTCAAATACAAATGCTTTGGGTTTGTAGTAATCAACCATTTTCACATAACTCTCAAATAAAAAGTTACGATAATCGTCTTGCATACCATTTTTATCCCTAACTCTACCAGCAATTGAATATGCCTGACATGGCGGTCCACCAACTATCAAATCAACAATCTTATCTCCAATGATTGTATCAAGACCTTTGTTTTTCCCATAAATTGGATCGTTAAAACCATTAATTAATTCTTCTGTCCTTTGTATATCGAAATGAATAATATTTTCAAGTTTTAAATTGTAATTCCATTTAAGACTCAGCCGGCTCTTTAAAGTTTGGATTGTTGGTAGTTCCCAATCTACAGCAGCCAAAGTGTTGTATTTACCTGTTTGTAAAAATCCATCAGTTAAACCTCCACAACCGGAAAATAAATCAATTACATTAATTTTCATCTTGTAAATAATTTAATAATTGTGTTCCTAAAATCTTTCCCAATAATGGTGGGACAGCATTGCCTACCTGTCTATATTGTTGGGTTTTAGTACCTGAAAAAATAAATTTATCAGGGAAAGACTGTAATCTAGCATTTTCTCTCACAGTTGGAACTCTATTCCACTTATAGTGAAAGTGATTCCTGTGGCCAGTATCTATTGTTTTGGAAGGTTTTTTACTGTGATATCTTGTCCAGGCTTCATTAAATTTTCTAGAGTCTCCAACGCCTGGCGGCAGGTCCTTGTGATTCCCACCTTCAGGAACTTGTGATATTACATCAATTACATGTTGTGTATGTTTAGTGCCAACATGATTTTTAATGTCATTACTGCCTTCCCGCATCATTTTCTGATAATCACTTGTTGCTTTTTTATTATATGTCATTTCTTCAGCACCAAAACTTTTATCAAGATCCGGTAAATCTCCTATTGCATTTTTACACCCAACGTAATCATTTGGTAAGTGTGTGGGGTCAGGAAATTCAAAAATACCTAGCTCCTTTTTCAATGCTACAAAAAAGACACGTTTCCGAATTTGAGGTACACCAAAATCAGGCGCATATAAAAGTCTTGGAGTACAATTATAGCCCATTTCTTCACAAAGATTAATTATATCTTTCTTAGCCTTCCCCTTGTAAAGAGTAAGTAGCCCTTGGACATTTTCAATGATAATAACTTTGGGATTAACTTTTTTAGCTAATCTAAAAACAGCATTAAATAAAGTATTTCTTTCATCATTTTCTTTTCTAGAACCTGTTAATGAAAAACCTTGGCATGGTGGCCCTGCAATAATAACATCAACTAATTGATTGCCTTTTGCATGAACTATTTTATCAATTGAACTATCTTCATGCAAGTCCAGAAGTAGTGTTTTGGAGTTTTCATGATTCTTCTCAAAAGTATTCAAGGCCATCTTGTTATTATCAACTCCAATAATTACGTGATAACCTGCCTGTTGAAATCCATAAGAAAACCCCCCGCAGCCTGAAAATAAATCTATTACTGTAAGCTTATCAGACATATTTTTTATTAAATTTTAATAATGAAACAAATATAATTAAAGTGAAGATTAAACCTTTTTTACTTCTAATTTTATTTATTTATTTCTTCTAATACTAGATTTAAAGGATTCAACTTATTATAATTAATAGCTTTTTTTATACCTATACAATGTTCATAATGCTCATTCATCTCGTGATAATTTAATATTTCATTCAAAACATCTTCAGACTCACTTAAAAGAACATAAAGCGAAATCTTATAATATGAGTCAATAATATCCTGTTGTTTTTTGCTTAACATAAATTTCTTTATTTTACTTTTTTTGATATTAATTCTACTTTAAAATTATCTAGCTTCTTCGGCTTGTTTGGATTATTAAAAGGAGATCTAGCATGTATTTGCTCAGCGCACATGTGAATGATAGCTGCAGTAGTATACATACCAATAGGGAACCCATGCTGATCAAACGTCACTTTAAAGACGAGTTCTCCACTAAGTTTAGCACTCATTCCTCTTCATCATTTAGACTGCCATGGCGGTCGGTCATCATTTGACGATAAAGCTCTAGACTTTCAGAATCAAAAAGATTGAAAATAGATTCTTCTTTGAAGAATTTGACTTGAATTTGTTTTGTTTTTTTCATTGTATTACAATTTAAGTTTAACATAAATTGCAACAAGAAAGGATGTGGATGACTCGTTAATTTTGGAGAGATCCCGCATTCTAAACCACCGTGCTTCGAGTAAGTCGGTTGGTACGCTTATAGCGTTCCTGATGCAATACAAATATATAAAAACTTTACAACTTGGGTGTAAGAATTCACTTACGAAATGTTAAGAATTGTATATACAATGTTAAAAACAATCTCTGGTATTTTTAAAGATGATCTTCCAGCTTTGTAGAAATAAAAAAAGCCAATAGAATTGACCGAAATCGAAAACCATTGACTTGATGCGTTAGATACATCAAAGATACATGTTTTGCACAATCTTCAAAATCCTATTGGCATAAAACTGATGCCAATGACATAGTAATTTATTACATACAATTCTGAGCATAATGAATAACAGTAATTAGCTCAACGGAAAACACTCCCATTATGGGAGCAGGAATAACTCTGCCTAATTTCAAAAGGTTTCTCTGTCTCAAATGGCAGGTTTGGCAGGTTTGGCAAGCCTTTAATTTTAAAAACTAAAAAAATGCAAAAAATTAATTTTATGGACTCATTAGATGGGTCAAACAACAGAACCGTAACGGTTGAAAAAGTTCTTGAACAGATCAAGAAAGGATTTTGGAAAAAGCAAATAAAAGATATCCAATATCACATAAATTGTGGAAATACTAAACAAGCAGATGAGTTGAAATTAGAACTTCCTGCTTTTACAATCTCTGCTACTTATAAAGGTAAACGGAAAAAAGAAAATGTAGAGTGTTACTCAGGGTTATTACATTTGGATTACGACAAGCTTGATAATGTTCAAGATGTTAAATCTAAAATTATTAATAATCCTTACACATATGCTGCTTTTGTAAGTCCCTCAGGAAAAGGTTTAAAAGTGCTTGTTAAATGTGGCAATGATTTAAGCACGCACACATATGCTTTTAACGCACTTAGAGCATATTATGACAACTTACTGGGTGTAATGTCTGATAAGTCTATAAAAGACGTCTTGAGACTATGTTTTGTCTCCTATGATAACGAGATGTATTTGAATGAAAAATCAAAGGTCTTTAATTATCAAAGCTATCCAACTAATGAAACTAATTCTGACAAGGATATAGAATGGGTTTGGAATTTCACCTCAAAAAAAGAAGAGTTTTATGAAGGTAATAGAAATAACTTTGTCCATCTATTTGGTTGTAATGCCAATCGATATGGTTTTCAAATTACTGATGCTATTAATTATGCTTATTCATACTGTGATAACGAGTTCAGTAAAGAGGAAATTGAAAAATCAATCAATAGTGCATATGAAAACAACATAAGTGAAAAAGGTAGTATTGCCAAACCTGCCATTTCTGCAATTTCAAGTAAATTTATTTCTGAGTCCTCTACAAGTCCGTACATTCCTGAATCAGTTTATACCAATTTACCTGAAATACTTAAAGATGCTTGTAATGTATTTGAGGGTAGAGAGCGTGATATTTTTCTAACATCTGCTTTATCCGTTATTAGTGGTGGCCTTCATAATGTATATGGCCTTTATGCAAATGAAAAAGTCTATCCAAATCTCTTCAGCTTTGTTATAGCTCCACCAGCAAGCGGTAAGGGATGCATGAAGTATGCAAAACAACTTGGCGAGTGTTATCATGAGTTTTTGTTTTCTAAAAGTAGAGAAGCTTTAAAAGTTTATAAAAAAGCTAAAAGAATATTTGATTTAAAATTAAAAAAAGCAAAATCAAATGAATCTATTGATGCTTTGGAAGAGCCAAAACAACCTAAACTTAAAGTATACTTTATTCCTGCAAATACTTCATCAGCTATGATTGTGAAACATCTTCAAGACAACAACGGTCAGGGTTGTATTTGCGAAACGGAAGCTGATACACTGACAAATGCTTTAAAAAAAGAATGGGGAAGTTTTTCTGATGTTCTTAGAAAGGGGTTTCATGCAGAATCAGTGTCAAAAAGCAGAATAACAGACCTTGAATATATTGAGGTAAAGGAGCCAAAATTTAGTGTGGCTGTTACAGGAACACCTAGCCAATTAGGAACGCTTATAACTTCAGTTCAAGATGGTTTATTTAGCAGATTTATGTTTTATTCCTTCAAATCAGAACCTATTTGGAAGTCAACATATACAGACAAATTGAGTAAAAGTAAAAAGGAAATATTTGAAGAATACAGCAATAAGCTTTGTGATAAATTCAAAAGAAATAAGTCTCAAAGGTTTATTATGAGTAAATCACAGGGAGAAACCTTAGACACAGTGTTTACAGAATCCTTAAAACATAGCAATGCATTATATAATGATGACACAACAAGTGTAATCTATCGACATGGATTAATGGGCTTTAAAATTGCAATGGTTTTATCAGCATTGAGATCTAATGAAAGTGAAATTACTTGTTCAGATGAAGACTTCGAAACAGCAATGGATTTAGTAGAAAAAGTCTACATACCACACAGTATAGACATATTATCAGGTTTTAATAAAAAGCCTAAAGAGTTAACTTCTACTCAAAAAAAGTTGCTATCGTGGATTAATAACAAGGACTCCTTCAAAAGAGGAGAGATTTTAATTGAAGCTAAAAGTTTAGGTATAAAAGACCGTACACTTGGTGATATATTGAATCGATTTCTAGATTTAAAACTAATTATCAAGACTTCCCATGGAATATACAAGAGGAAGTAAAGGGTTACCTAATAGCTTAATCTGATTAAGTCTTAATAAAACAGGGATTAACAATAATGTTAATCCCTTGTTTTTCAATATGTTATAACTAATAATGTATGATAAACGTAGGCATTAGGTAATAACCGCTTATAGGAACATGTAGGGCTATAAAAAACGATCTTAAAATTAATAGGGGGGTGTAATTATAGCAGTAAAATAAGCTTCATCTTTTTTGGCTTTTAACTGTCATATAACTGCCAAAAAGGGGCTATTTAAGCCCTTTTTTAGTATATTTGGGTGAGTAACTACTAAACAAAAAAAACCCTCAACAAAGAAGGGTTTTCACAACTGGCATATAGCGCTATTTAAGAAGAAACCCACCTGTTGGTGGGCTTTGATTATACTTATGTAGTGTAGCGGTGACACTTGTGGAGAAGATCGGATTCGAACCGACGACCT
>Ga0233395_1000453_pt1 | contig 21349 bp, 16 predicted proteins | sample 27DmetaG_FD_186029 | JGI IMG/M metagenome (GOLD analysis project Ga0233395, IMG submission 186029) | Seawater microbial communities from Monterey Bay, California, United States - 27D | ecosystem: Environmental > Aquatic > Marine > Coastal | place: USA: California | collected 2016-10-12 | reverse complement strand
TGCTGTTATGGCTGCAAGCCCTGAAGCTGGAGACTATTATAATGCCGCAATCTATTATAGACAACAAGACTTAGACATCAAAAAAGCAAATGAATGGATGGAAAAAGCCATGTCTTTGACTGAAAAACCTGCATTTTGGCAATTGAGACAACAGTCTTTAATTTATGCAAAAATGGGTGATACAGAAAAGGCGATAGCAGTTGCTGAAAAATCTCTAGAACTTTCAAAAAAAGCTGGAAACGAAGCTTATATTAAAATGAATACGCAATCACTTGCTGAATGGAGTGTGAAATAATATTATTCTACATTTATTTAAATTTAAAAGGCAGCTAATCGCTGTCTTTTTAAATTTTTACTTCTAAGATCCATAAGAAAAATAACTTGTTCAAATTCAAAGAGAACAGGTAAGTCTTCAATAGTTACTTTTCTGAAAATGATTATTTTTTAGAAAATTAATACTTTAAATTAATGTTTTTTCTGATGCTATCTAATGTAGCTATTAGATCCTTTGAAAAAGAAAAACTCATGAGTTCACTTTCTTTTTTATTGTCTCTAAGCAATTGATTGAAATGCTCTATTTCAAAATTGTATCCAAAAGTTTCAGCAGAAAAATCTAGATGTTCTTCAATTCCATTTTGCTCCAAAGTAATTGTTGTTGGTTGGTGAAACCTAGTATTAATTTTAATAACTCCGTACTCGCACGTAAAAATAGCTTCAGTAGGTGTTTCCTTCAAAAAAGTACTTTTCAAAATTGCTTTGGCATTGTCGTAATTAAAAATCATCTCACAAGATGAATCTGCACCGTTGTTGAAAAAAGTTGCAGTAGATTCAATAGATTTTGGAATTCCTAATGTAGATAGGGCTAGAAACACAGGATATATACCAATATCTAATAAACTTCCACCTCCCAATTCTTTTTTTAGCACTCTACTATCTAAACTATGTGTAGATTTAAATCCGAAGTCAGCTTCTAAATGAATTACTTTTCCAAAATTTTTGTTTTTAATATTATTTTTCACATATTGGAAATGAGGTGAAAAAGCAGTCCAAAGAGCTTCCATCAAAAGTGTATTATTGATTTTTGCAACACGAATCATTTCTGTTACCTCTTGTAAGTTCATAGCGAAAGGTTTTTCACATAAAACAGCTTTTTTATGTTGTAAACAAAGAATGGCATGCTCCTTATGAAAACTGTTAGGAGTAGCTATGTAAACAGCATCTACTAATGGATCTTTTACAAGTGACTCGTAGCTATCATAACTTATTGAAACTTGAAATTCGTTTGCAAAAGAAGAAGCCTTTTGATGACTTCTTGACGCTACCGCATACAATTCAGTTCCATGAACAGAAGTGATATCTTGTGAAAATTTTCGAGCAATATGACCCAGACCAAGAATTCCCCAACGAATGATTTTTGTTTCTTTTTTACTCATCTTTTAGGTTATACTTTTTATCATGATGTATGTATAGATGATTTTTTTTCTGCACTTAAAATTCCAATCAATAAAAATAAAAACATTAAAACTAATACATGATACAAGGTTAATTTTAAATAAGTAACATCATACATTGCTTTTACAAAAACAATTGAAATCAACATTAAAATAATTTTAATTTTTGGATGATTTTTTTTAAAATTATACAATAACGCAGTGAAGATTACTACCACACATCCAACAAAATTTAACCATAAATAGCTAATTATTGGGTCTAAACCTTGCTCTTCAAGTTTGTAAATTCCAAAATAGTAAATTAATAAAATTATTACCTGAGTAATAATTGCAGCAACAAAAACTGCATTTCCATGAACACGTTTGAAAAAGAATGCTAATAAAAAAATACCCAATACATTTCCGTAAAATAAAGATCCAATAATATTAACTAGTTGAATTAAATTATCGAATAGATTTGCAATACAGGCTATAGCAATAGCTAATAAACCCCAAACTAAAGTTAGCCATTTTGAGGCTTTTACATAGTGAGCCTCATCTTTTCCGATAGCAATATTTCTTTTGTAAACATCTATTGTTGTTGTAGAGGCCAACGCATTCAACTCTGATGCGGTTGATGACATGGCTGCAGCCAAAATAACAGCCAATAATAAGCCAATAATACCTTTGGGAAGGTTATTTACTATAAAATGAATAAAAACATAGTCTTTATCGTTCTCTTCAATTTTTTTATCAGAATTTTCGGCAACTTTCTTGATGATATTTTTAGCTTGTTGCTTTAATGATTTATCTTGATTGTTGAGTTCTAGGATTAAACCCCTTTCATTTTCTTGTATACCATCTAACAAAAGTGTTTTCTTTTGAGTTTCTATAGATATATGTTGTTTTTCTAATTCTTTAAATTCATCGTAATACTTAGAACTGATAACAGCTTCATTGGCTTTTGGATTAAAGTTTAATGGAGATGCATTAAATTGATAAAACACAAAAACCATTACCCCGGTTAACAATATAAAAAATTGCATGGGTACTTTTAACAAACCATTGAATAGGAGGCCCAGTTGACTTTCTCTTAGAGATTTTCCAGACAAATATCTTTGCACCTGACTTTGATCTGTTCCAAAATAAGAAAGCATCAAAAATGTACCACCTAAAAACCCCGTCCAAACTGTATACTTTTTATCTAAATCAAATGAAAAATCTAATACTTTCATTTTATCACTTGCTCCTGCAATATCTAATGCTTTAGAGAATGTTATCCCGTCTGGGATATAGAACATAATCAGAGTAAAAGCAGTTACCATCCCAAAAAATATAATGATCATTTGCTGTTTTTGTGTAACATTTACTGCCTTAGTACCACCAGAAACAGTATAAAATATAACCAAACAACCAATAACTATATTAAGCACTATTAAATCCCAACCAAGTACATAGGATAAAATAATTGCCGGAGCATAAATAGTGATTCCAGCAGCAAGGCCACGTTGAATTAAAAATAAAAATGCAGTAAGCGATCTTGTTTTTAAATCAAATCTAGTTTCTAGATATTCATATGCTGTATAGACATTTAATTTATAGTAAATTGGAATAAAAACCAGACAAATAATAACCATGGCTATAGGTAAACCAAAGTAGAATTGCACAAAACCCATTCCGTCATGGAAAGCCTGACCTGGTGTAGATAAAAAAGTAATGGCACTTGCTTGAGTAGCCATTACAGACAATCCTATAGTCCACCATTTTGTATCATTACCTCCTTTGATGTAATCTTCCACTCCGCTATCCATTTTACGGGTCTTATAAACTCCGTATAAAACAATAAATAGCAACGTTGTTACTAAAACAAACCAATCTAATGGATGTAAATCTGGTACTCCCATAATTACTTAGTGAAAAATTGTGTTATAAAATAAAAAATAAGAATGTATATAACATTTACAATCAGTACGATTGAATATATTTTTTTCCAAAGTTGTTTTTCAATTTTCATTATTAGTTTTTTAATTGCTTTTGTTGCTGAATACGTTGTTTACCTATGGATAAAATATTTGCAAATAACTTATAAGCTCCTGGAACTCCTGCTGGCAATTCTCTAAAAAAACTTAATCCAGTATATATGTAGTTCCCTTTTCCATATTTAGCAACTAATAAACTACCTTTCTTTGGATTCTCTCCTTTGTCGTTCATGGATAAAATAGGAGTATATTCTGAACTCCAGGAATTAGGAAAATACAAACCTCTTTCTTGAACCCATCCATCAAAATCTTTTTCAGTAATTTTATTAGGGAAATTCATTATTGGATGATTTTTCTCTAAGATTTCTACTGTAGCATTTTCATCAGTTACTCTGTCTCTAGATAATTTTAATTTAAATGGAGCAGCTACATCAACCCTTCGACTAGTATTATATTGAACTACCATATTTCCACCATTTTTTACATATTCTAGTAAAAATTTTTGTTTATATTTTAATACGGAAATTGTGTTGTAAGCTCTAATTCCTAAAACAATAGCATCAAACTTTTTTAAATTTTCTGCATTAATTTCTTCGGGATTAATCATCTGTACAGCATAACCGATTTGTTTTAAACTTTCTGGAACAACATCTCCGGCACCTTTAATGTAACCAATAAAATTCCCTGCTTTTTGTATACTCAACCGAACTACTTTTGCTTCTGATTTTTGCAATACAGATTGCTTTGGAATGTGATCATATTTAATTTCTATTAATTCTTTATCAAATTGGTTATCACCTATGAGTAAAGTTGCTTCAATAATTCCTTGCGAATCATCAACCGGAGGAATTACTTTGAATTGAAAATTTTGGACATCCCCTTTTTGTTTGATGTCTACATCAATAAAACTGGGTGAAACCTGCCATTTTTTTGGCACCTTTAGAGATAATTTTCCCTTAACATTACTAGTCCCTGATCTTACTTCCACAGATATTAAACGCTCTTTTAAATCCGAGAATAACACCACTTTTTCCTTAAGTTTTGTAGTTACAATTGGTAGTATTTCAAACGGTTCGTATAATTCACCTTTGTCTCTTTTTGAATATCGATGAATAACTTCTTTTTTTATCTTAATGGGTTGACTATCTACTAAAAGATTAAAATAAACAGCTACCTTTCTAGGTGTTTCAGGTTTTCCAATTAAATGATTGTCAGATACTTGGTACATCCCTAAAGTTCCTTTTGACTGTAGCCAATAAGGATCTGTGTAATGTAAGTTGTTTAACTTAATAGTCTGTTTAAACTCTTGTTTTTGGTTACCCTGTAACAGTATATCTGTTTTTATTTTTTGGAGATTACTAGTTTTAAAACTCATTGATTCTAAATAGACAGGCACCTCAGAATTTCTATTTAAAACTTCAATATTGATAGTTATATTTTCGTTTGGAACACTACTAGCACTTTGTGCAGATGCTTCTAAATATAATCCTGCACAAGCTTCAATAATTTGACTAATTTGTTCGGATTTAATTCTTTTCCAATGAATATCCTTGAGAGATTTGATTTTCTTGTAGGCTTTCATTAAATCCTTCAAATGTTTTGCAGGTTCAGCAAAATTAAAATTCTTCTCTATTTCATATAGTATATCACCAATTTCTCCTCCACCTTGAAGTCGATTCCAAGTGGTATTAATACCAGCAAAAATATCATTAGAATCTTTAGGTCTATCTCCTTTTAAAAATTCTAAAAATTCTTTTTGACTTCCTCTGTTGGTTAGTCTTCCAAAACCTTGACATAGATGCTGACTGCTAGCTAGAGCTGCAACCTCATTATTGGATAGTCCTTTTAAAGGGTAATAAACTCCAACGTCTACAGAAGTTAATTTACCTTCTGTAGCATTTTTAAACGCTGCTTCTGTTTTATAAAACCAAGAAGATGTATTAAAATATACACGTTTAGGTTGCCAAGTATCTGTGTATTTTAACTGATCTGAAAAATTTATAGCATCATCAGCTAAATCAAAAGCTTCAAGACTTAACATGGCCGAAGTTGTATGATGTCCATGAGTAGTTCCGGGAGTTCTATGATTAAATCTATTGATAATTACATCCGGTTTAAAAGTTCTAATAGCCCAAACCACATCACTTAAAACTTTTTCTTTATCCCAAATATCCAAAGTTTCTTCTGGGTGTTTAGAATATCCAAAGTCATTAGCTCTCGTAAAAAACTGCTCACCTCCATCTATTCTTCTAGCAGCTAAAAGTTCTTGAGTTCTTATGACACCTAATAGCTCTCTTATTTCGGATCCAATCAGATTCTGTCCTCCATCTCCTCTAGTTAATGATAAATAACCAGTTCTAGCTTTCACATGATTTGATAAATAGGATATTAAACGAGTATTTTCATCATCTGGATGCGCAGCTATATACAAAGCAGTGCCTAAAAAATTTAATTTCTGAATTTTCTCATAAATTTCATTGGAAGATAATTTTGTTGGCTTTTGTGAAGAAATTTGAAAACTTACAAGTAGAAATAAAAATGTAGTAATCCAGTTTTTCATAGTATTATTGGGTTTCATCGCTAACAAATGTAGCATTTTAAATCTTCATTTAAAATTGCAAAAACAATTTAACATATTTCAAAAACCCCCATTGATTCACATACTTATTTAATCAAAAAAGCTATCAACAATAAGAGTAAAATGTTGATAACAATATTTTCAAAATCACTAATTTCCAATATCTTTGTAATTGAACCATACCTTAACAAATATCAAAATGAAATTTATCGTATCAAGCTCGCAATTATTAAAACAACTACAAGTTTTAGGCGGAGTTATTAACAGCAATAATACCTTACCTATATTAGATAATTTCTTGTTTGAAGTTTCTGAAAATCAATTAAAAATTTCTGCATCTGATTTAGAAACAACTATGAGTGCAGTAGTTACAATAGAATCTGATACATCTGGCTCTATCGCAATATCAGCTAGATTACTCCTAGATACTTTAAAAACATTTCCAGATCAACCATTAACTTTTAAAACTGAAGGTGATAGCATCATAGAAATAAGTTCTGATCAAGGTAAGTATGACATGGCATACTTTGGAGGTGATGAGTTCCCAAAATCTGTGAGCCTACCTTCACCAAGTAAAACAATCATACCATCTAATATTTTAGCGACAGCTATATCAAAAACAATTTTTGCTGCAGGTAATGATGATTTACGACCAGTAATGAGTGGAGTCTTTTTTCAATTTAGTTCACAAAATTTAACCTTTGTGGCAACAGATGCACACAAATTAGTGAAGTATACCAGAACTGATGTAACAGCAGATAAAACTGCTGAATTTATCATGCCAAAAAAACCATTGAATTTATTGAAAGGTGTTTTAAGTGGTGAAGAAGATGTTACCATTGAATACAATGATGCCAATGCGAAATTTACGTTTGAAAATTTTGTTTTAATCTGTAGATTAATTGATGGAAAATATCCTAATTACGAAGCTGTAATTCCAAAAGAAAATCCAAATAAGTTAACAGTAGATAGAGCATCCTTTCAAAATTCAGTTCGTCGTGTTTCTATTTTCTCAAGCAAAACAACACATCAGATTCGCTTAAAAATGGCAGGTACTGAGTTAAACATTTCTGCTGAAGATATCGATTTTTCAAATAAGGCAGATGAACGCTTAAATTGTGATTATCAAGGAGATGATATGCAAATTGGATTTAACTCTCGTTTTTTAAGTGAAATGTTGAGTAATTTGAGTTCTAATGAGGTCTTAATTGAAATGTCATTACCAAACAGAGCTGGTATTTTAACTCCTATAGACGGTACAGACGAGGGTGAACAAATCACGATGTTGGTAATGCCAGTAATGTTAAATAACTAATCCGATCCATGTTAAATTAACCTATAATTTGTGTAGGATATTTTATCAAATTTACATCAATAGACTACAACACAATACTGAAGTAAAACCAGTTTATCGTTGTAGTTTTTTTGTTTATTTTTATGATTAAAATTTTATCTTATTGAATTTTCTAGCACATTTGTATTTATCTGAAAACTACCCAAATATTATGATTGGTAATTTTATAGCTGACCATATCAAAGGGAATCAGTTCAGTCATTTTAATTCACAAATTAAACTGGGTATAAAATTACACAGAGAAATAGATACTTTTACAGATACCCATGAAATTACTAGAATCAGTAAGCGAAGACTTCATAAACGTTATGGATTGTTTGCAGGTATTATTATTGATATTTTTTATGATCATTATTTAGCAAAAAACTGGAATGATTATTCTGCCATACCCTTAAAAATCTACGTTAATTCAGTCTATAATTTACTTAATAGTCATAAAGAAATATTACCAGAGAAAACATTGCAAATGATACCCTATATGATAAAATATAATTGGCTTTACAACTATCAATATAAAGAGGGAATTAAAAATGTTCTTCAAGGAATGAATCGTAGAACAAATAATAAAGGTCAGATAGATTTAGCGATTGAAGACCTATACAAATTAGACACAGATTTTGATAAAGATTTTGAATCATTTTTCAAAGATTTAAGAATTTTCTCTCATCAAAAAATTAAAAAATTAAACCCTCAAAACACCTATTCATGAAAAAAATAATTCTCTTATTTATTATAAGTTTACTTTTTACATCTTGTAATCAAGAGGAAGAAAACACTAATCAACTGAAAGGTTTGGTTACAGAAAAAGCAATGGTAGTTTCAGCACGAGCTGAAGCTTCTAAAATTGGGACAGAAATTTTAAATAAAGGGGGGAATGCTTTCGATGCTATGATGGCTACTGAATTAGCATTAGCTGTTAGTTATCCAGTTGCAGGAAATATTGGTGGTGGTGGTTTTATGGTTTACAGAAAAAATGATGGTGAAATTGGTGCCCTAGACTACAGAGAGAAGGCTCCTTTAGCGGCCTCTAAAGATATGTATTTAGATACAGAAGGAAATGTTATCAAAGGCAAGAGTACCTCTGGCGCTACTGCTGTAGGAGTTCCTGGAACTATAGCTGGAGTGTTTAAAGCTCAAGAAAAGTTTGGTGTATTGTCTGTCAAAGAGGTTTTAACTCCTGTGATAGCATTAGCAAAGAAAGGAGTTTTAGTTACAAAAAAACAAGAAAAAAGAATTTTAAAGTATCAAAAAGATTTTAAAAAAGTAAATAAGGATACATTTATTTTTCTTGATCCATGGAAAGAGGGTGATACTATAAAATATATTGCCCTAGCCAATACTTTAGAACGTATTTTAAAAAATGGTAGAGATGAATTTTACAAAGGAGAAACTGCAAAAAAATTAGCAAAATTTGTACAGAGTAACGGAGGAATCATAACTGAAGATGATTTAGAAAAATATGAGGCCAAATGGAGAACTCCCATTACTTTCATGTACGACAATTTAAAAATAATATCCATGTCTCCCCCCTCAAGTGGGGGAATTTGTTTGGCACAAATTATGAATGGAATCGAATCTTTTGACCTTCAATCTTATGGTCATAACTCTGTGAAAACAATGCAAGTGATTACAGAAGCTGAACGAAGAGCATACGCAGATAGAAGTTATTATTTGGGTGATCCTGATTTTGTTAATATTCCAAGAGATTCATTAATAAGTAAAGCTTACTCGAAGAATAGGATGCGTTCTTTTTCTTTTGAAAAGGCAACTGCTTCAAAAGATATTTCACATGGTTCTGTTCAAATTACTGAAAGCAAGGAAACCACCCATTACTCCATTATAGATCAATACGGGAATGCAGTTTCAGTTACCACTACTTTAAACGGAGGTTTTGGTTCTAAGCTATATTCATCCGAGTTAGGTTTTTTCTTAAATAATGAGATGGATGACTTTAGCAGCAAACCTGGCGAACCAAATATGTTTGGTTTAATTGGTGCTAAAGCAAATGAAATTGCTCCAGAAAAAAGAATGTTAAGTTCCATGACACCTACAATTGTAGAAAAAGATGATAAATTATGGATGGTAGTAGGAACACCCGGAGGATCCACCATCATCACCTCAGTCCTACAAACTATTATAAATGTTCATGAATTTGGAATGGGAATGCAAGAAAGTGTAAATCAACCAAGATTTCATCACCAATGGTTACCCGATGTGATAATGATAGAACCCAATCAGTTTGAAAAAAATACAATTGAAGAGTTAAGAAATATTGGCTATACAATAGATGAGCGCAATTCTCGACTAATAGGAAAAGTTGATGCTATTTTAGTTTTAAAAAATGGAAAACTTGAAGCTGGTGCAGATCCAAGAGGAGATGACACTGCTATAGGTTTTTAAAGTACTTATAAAAGAATAATAAAAAACAATGATTCAACCATTTCATTTAGCTATACCAGTAAAGAACCTAGAAATTTGTCGAACTTTTTACAGAGATATTCTTCACTGTAAGGAAGGAAGAAGTGATACGCATTGGGTAGATTTTAATTTTTTTGGACACCAATTGGTAATTCATCAAAAAGATAATTTTGAACCACAACAAATCTCAAATCCTGTAGATGGTCATGACGTTCCAGTTCCTCATTTTGGTGTAGTTCTTAAAATGAATGAATGGGTAAAATTAAGTGAACTTTTAAAAAATAATGGTACGGAATTCATAATAGAGCCTACTATCAGATTTAAAGGAAAACCAGGTGAACAAGCTACTCTATTCTTTAAAGATCCTGAGGGAAATGCTCTAGAATTTAAAGCTTTTAAAGATCTTGGACAATTATTTGCGACTTAAATGCGTCTTTTAGAAACCCATATTGCTAAAGAACAAAAAATTCCAATTAGAATACAAGAATATGCGGTAGGTATTTTTAATACTGTTACAACTAGATCAGCTATAAAAAAAGCTATAAAAAAAAAATTAATTCTTGTCGATCATACTCCTGTAACAACTGCAAAAATTATTGTTGGAGGGGAAAAAATAACATTGTTTGCTCCTGAAAAAAAAACAACTACCAAACCACTAAAACTAAAACTCTCTGTTATATTTGAAGATGACTATTTAGCAGTGATCGAAAAACCTCCAGGAATTTTAGTTAATGGAAATACATTTAAAACAATTGATAATGCATTGGAGCAAAATATAAATAAAAGTAACCAATGTGATGCAGTAAAACCAAGGCCTGTTCATCGGCTAGACTATCCAACCACTGGACTATTACTTATAGGTAAAACCAGTTCTAGTATTCAGTTATTAAATAAGTTATTTGAACATAAAAAAATTAAAAAAATTTACCATGCTATTACTATAGGAAAAATGAACTCTGATGGGTTTATTCTTTCTAATGTGAATCAAAAAGAAGCAAAATCGAGTTACAAAACCATACATACTGTAAAATCGGATCGATTTAAGTTCTTAAATTTAGTGGAATTATCGCCAAAAACAGGAAGAAGACATCAATTAAGAGTTCATTTATTAAGTATCGGTAATCCAATTTTAGGTGATCAAGAATATGGAGTAGAATCGTTAATTTTAAAAGGTAAAGGATTGTATTTACATGCTTCTCAATTAGATTTTACACATCCATTTACTAAGGAAAAATTATCTTTAACATCTGACCTCCCAAAAAAATTTAATTTGATTCATAAATAAATTTCATCTACAAAAACTCTCGAAAATCTTTTTTCCATTTTGTATTGTCATTACTTCATCTAAATTATTTATTTTTAAGAAATTAAATTATTTATTTGACACCTCTACTAATAATAATTTTCGTAGATTATTAATGCACAATTTTAAAAGAAAATTGAACTCAACTTTATGAAAAAAATTCTAAAAATAATTGGAGTGTTAATAGCTATAATAATTGTAGCTACAGGTATTTATTACATTGCTAATACTGAGGCATTACCAAAAGGGGTTCAAGGAAAAGAAGCAGAAGAACTAGCTAAAAAAATGATGTTAGCCATCAATAAAAGAGCTTTTGATGCTACAGAAATACTAGAATGGAGTTTCAGAGGTAAACATCATTATGTATGGAGAAAAAAAGAAGGATTGGTAGATGTTTCTTGGGATAGTACGTTAGTTACTGTGAATTTAACTGATTACTCAAAAAGTATTGGTACTAGTTCTGAACTCATTGAAACTGCCATAAACTTCTTTAATAATGATAGTTTTTGGTTGGTAGCTCCTTTTAAAGTATTTGATGATGGTGTAGAAAGAAGTATCGTAAAAGTTGATGGTAAAGATGCATTACTCATAAAGTACACCTCAGGCGGAACAACACCCGGAGATTCTTATTTATGGATTTTAGACGAAAAACATGTACCTGTTTCATTTAAAATGTGGACACAGATTATTCCAATTGGTGGAGTATCTGCCACATGGAATGATCTTATAACTACAGATTCTGGGATCAAATTACCTTCATCACATACACTCTCACTTTTTGGTTTGAAAATAGACATGGGTGAAGTGAAGGCTTACAACCCTGATGCAGATAAATTAGCTCAAACTATTTTAAAGACAGTTAAACATGAAGCTTATAAAAACACCCGATATATAGATTGGAGTTTTAGAGGTAAGCGTTTTTACAAATGGGATAAAAAACTACATATTATAGACGTTAAATGGAACGATGCAAGGGTATTATTACATCCAAATAATTTAACTAAAAGTAGTGTATATCTAAATGGTAAAGAAGTTTCTTTTAATAAAAATCTTGTAAACAGAGCTCTCAATTTTTTCAATAATGATAGCTTTTGGTTGGTAGCTCCTCATAAATTATTTGAACCTGGAATTTATCGCAGTATTGAAATGATTGATGGAAAAGAGGCTCTTCATGTAAAATATTCTATAGGTGGAACTACTCCTGGAGATTCTTACATATGGACATTAGATGAGAACTATCTTCCAACTAGTTTTCAGATGTATGTTCAAAAAATGAAAAAAAAGGGAACATATGTAAGCTGGGAAGAGTGGACGCAAACAGAATCAGGTACCCTATTACCCAAAAATCACAGATATTTGAGTGGTAGAAAAATTAATATGGGAGATGTAAAAGGATATAATTAAATGAATTCAAAAATAATTACAAACGGAATTTTAAGAGCAGTAGCCATCATACTGGGAGTTATGGGACTTGGATATTTTTTATTTACTATTCAAACTGTTTTGGTTTACATAATTATCTCTGCTATTATAGCATTGATTTCAAAACCAATCATTTTATTTTTAAGGAAAAAACTAAAATTCCCCAATACTGTCGCCGTTATTAGCACAATGGTTCTTTTTGTGACTCTAATTTTAGGAATTACTGGAATGTTCATACCTTTAGTAATAGAACAGGGAGAAAGCCTTTCTTTACTAAAAACAACAGCATTAGAAGAAAATATAGGGAACCTAATTACTCAAGCGAATGATTACTTCACCTCTAAAAATATCAATATATTAAGTGAATTACAAAGTGCCGATGTATTTACAAGTTTAAAAACTATTCCTAATTTACTCAATTCAATTGTAGGAGCACTTGGGTCCTTCAGTATTGGGCTTTTCTCCGTGCTGTTTATCACTTTCTTTTTTATGAAAGATAGTAGACTATTTAAAAATGCTTTATTAACGTTGATACCTCAAGGTGCTGAAAAAAAATTCTCTCACTCGTTGGAAAAAATAAACGACTTATTATCACGATATTTTATTGGCTTGGTCATTCAAATTTCTATTTTGTTTGTTATTTATACCTTAATACTATTAATCTTTGGAGTGTCTAATGCGGTTGTGATTGCCTTCTTGTGTGCACTACTTAACATAATTCCATACATTGGACCATTGATTAGTGCCTTTCTAATGATTGTTCTAACAATGACGAGTGGCTTGGGACAAAACCTTGATTTTCAGTTAGAGATCCTCCCAAAAACCGTTTATGTAATGATTGGTTTTATCATAGCTCAGGTGGTAGATAATTTTGCAAGTCAGCCCATCATATTTTCAAAGACTACGAAATCTCATCCGTTAGAAATTTTCTTAATAATTATCATTGGCGGTTTATTAGCTGGTCCTCTAGGAATGATTATAGCCGTTCCATCCTATACTGTTTTAAAAGTTATCTTAAAGGAATTTATGTCTGATAATAAAATTGTTTCATCACTTACTAAGGAAATTTAAACTATTGAACGAAAGAATTTTACAACAGGATATTGAAGAGTATATTAACAACCATTTAAAATCTGATATTCATAAATTAATTTTAAAAGGTATTCCTTTTGAAGGAGTTACTGTGCAAGAAGTTGCCAATCAGTTGATTTGTAAGCAGAAGTCAGAAAAAAAACTTCCAACTTGGTTCGGTGCTAAGAATATATATTATCCAACAAAATTAAGTGTAGAACAAACATCATCAGAGACTGCAGCTAACTATAAAGCTTCTTTAGTTTCAGGTAAGAGACTGTTAGATTTAACAGGTGGTTTTGGAGTAGATTCTTTTTACTTTTCTTCCTCTTTTAAAACGGTTGTTCATTGTGAAATAGATACTAATCTCTCTAAAATAGCATCACATAACTTTAAACAATTAAACAAAACAAACATTACTTGTTTGGATGAAAACGGAATTGAATACATTAAAAAACCTAGTGACCTTTTTGATGTTATTTATGTTGATCCTTCTAGAAGAAGTGATTCAAAGGGAAAGGTTTTTTTATTAAAGGATTGTGAACCAAATATTCCAAAATATATTGATTTGTTATTTAACAAAACAAAAACAATACTCATAAAAAACTCTCCAATTCTAGACATTACAAGTGCAAGTAAAGAACTAAAATATGTAAAAGAAATTCACATCATAGCAATTAACAACGATGTAAAAGAATTACTATATCTTTTAGAAAAAGAGTACAATGGATTAGTTTCAATTCACACAATTAATTTTTCTAATAAAAACATTCAAAAATTTAATTTCGTCTTAAATGAAAGATCAATATCTAATTATCAAGAACCGCTAGATTACTTATACGAACCTAATGCAGCTATTCTTAAATCAGGAGGTTTTCATGAAATCACAACGCAGTTAGATGTATACAAAATTCATCAACACTCACATTTATATACATCAAAAAAAAATATAAAATTCCCAGGGAGAGGATTTAAAATACTCGCTATTCTTCCCTACGATAAAAAGAAAATAGTAAAACTGTTACCCAACAAAAAAGCAAACATTACCACAAGGAATTTTAACAAGAGTGTAGCTCAAATCAGAAAAGAACTAAAAATTAAAGATGGTGGAGATGACTATTTATTTTTTACTACAAACATTCATAATAAATTTACTTGTATCTATTGCAAAAAACTATAGTCAAGTAGTATTTATTTACGTTTAAATATACTATGAACTCCTATAAATAAAGGCTTTTAATTATTTGTACCATATTTTTCACTAAGTTTGTTATCATTACTTTTTATAGGTTATCTCATGCAAACAAACACCTACGAAGGACTTCATATTATTAATCAAAAACAATCAATCACTACAGATGAATTGGTTATCGAAGCTCCATTACAAATCAATATAAATACAGAATCGTATACGGTAGTTATGAGAACTCCAGGTAATGATCAAGATCTAGTTCTTGGGTTATTGTATGCTGAAGATATTTATAAAAAATTGCTTCCAATACCTTTTGAAATTATTGAAGATAAATTTAATATTCCAAGTATTGTGAATGTAACTATTGCTCCAAGTGATTTGGGAAAAGGGTATTTAACTAAACGAACCTTATTGTCTGTTTCTTCCTGCGGTATTTGCGGAAAACAACAACTAGAAGACATACAAGTTAACGGTGATAAAATTGAACAAAAAATATCATTTTCTTCAGAAAACTTATTAAAGATGTTTGCTCCTTTACTAAAAGAGCAAGAAACTTTTAAAAAAACTGGTGGGAGCCATGCCGCAGGTATTTTTAATAATCAATTTAAATTACTTGCTAGCAGAGAAGATATTGGAAGGCACAATGCTGTGGACAAATGTGTAGGGAGTTTATTACAAAAACAACTATTAAAAAGCGGAATGTATTTATTGGTGAGCGGACGTGTTTCTTATGAAATTGTTTCCAAAGCTTTTTTAGCAAAAATACCAGTAATAGTGGCTGTTTCAGCCTGCTCAACCATGGCAGTAGATTTTGCCAAAGAATTTGGTATTTGCTTAATAGGATTTACAAGAGAGAATAAAATGACTGTGTATTCAAATCCTAGCTTTTTAGAAAAAAAATAAAATATGAGTACTAAAAAAATACATGCACAACCACCTAAAAAACTAACAGGTATAGAATTCGAGGAAATTCCGTCTTCGGCTGTTGGGTTTTCAGCTATTAAATCTGCTATTACTCATATAAAAGACGAAGTGGGTTTAAAAAAAGGCATTGGATTACTAGCTAATTTAAATCAAAAGAATGGATTTGATTGTCCAGGATGCGCTTGGCCAGATCCAGACGAAAAAAGAGCTTTCCTAGCAGAGTATTGTGAGAATGGAGCAAAAGCTGTAGCGGAAGAAGCTACAAAAAACAGGGTCTCCCCTCTTTTTTTTGCAACTCATTCAATTTCAAAATTATCAAAATTGTCAGATTATGAAATAGGAAAGAAAGGGCGAATTACTCATCCAGTTGTTGTTAAAGAAGGAAGAAACCATTATGAGGAAATTTCATGGGAGGATGCTTTTAGCATGATAGGTACTACATTAAAATCTTTACCGTCACCAGATGAAGCGATTTTTTACACCTCAGGAAGAACAAGTAATGAAGCTGCATTCTTATATCAATTATTTGTAAGAAAATATGGCACAAACAACTTACCCGACTGTTCAAATATGTGTCATGAGTCTAGTGGTGTAGCTCTTACTGAAACTCTAGGAATTGGAAAAGGTTCTGTAACTCTAGAAGATTTCAATCATGCCGAATTAGTAATTGTAATGGGGCAAAACCCAGGTACAAATCATCCTAGAATGTTAACTGCACTAGGAAAAACAAAAAAAAGAGGAGGAAAGATCATAACAATTAATCCCTTACCCGAAGTTGGTTTAATGAGGTATAAGGATCCTCAGAATCCGCTTAAATGGATTGGTAAAGGACAGAAACTAACCGATATCTTTTTGCAAGTAAAAATAAATGGAGATGTTGCATTACTAAAAATAATTTTAAAATTATTGTGGGAAAAAGAACAGAAATTTCCCGGAACTGTTTTTGATCATGAATTTATCAATTCAAATACTTTAGGATATGATGATTTTATTAAAGATTTAGAAACCTACTCCATTGACGAATTAATTCCTCAGACAGGCATTGATCTTGAAATTATAAAAGAAGCTGCAACATTAATAGCTGCTAAGAAAAAAATTATTATCTGCTGGGCTATGGGATTAACCCAACACAAAAACTCTGTAGATAATATACGTGAAGTTGTAAATTTATTGTTAGTAAAAGGTAGTATTGGTAAACAAGGCGCTGGTACATGTCCTGTTAGAGGTCATTCAAATGTGCAGGGAGACAGAACCATGGGTATTTGGGAAAAACCAAAAAAAGAATTTTTAGATAATTTAGAAAAAGAATTTAATTTTAAAGCTCCAAGAAAAAACGGATATGACGTTGTAGACGCCATTGAGGCAATGTATCAAAAAAAGGCGAAGGTTTTTATTGGTATGGGTGGTAACTTTCTTTCTGCTACTCCAGATACAGAATATACTGCCAAAGCCCTTCAAAATTGTGAATTAACAGTTCATGTATCTACCAAATTAAACAGGAGTCATTTAATTCACGGAAAAAAAGCATTGATACTCCCATGCTTGGGAAGATCTGAAAAAGATATACAAGAAAAAGGAGTTCAGTTTATAAGTGTAGAAAACTCTATGGGTGTTGTACATTCTTCTTCTGGACATTTAGCGCCTTTATCTGAGGCTTTACTCAGCGAAGCAGCCATTGTAGCTGGTATGGCTAAAGAAAGTTTGTCTAATACTTCCCTCAATTGGTCTGAATTGATTAAGGACTATGACAACATCAGAAACAAAATAGAGGCTACTATTCCAGGTTTTGAAGATTACAATACACGAATTAGAAATAAAGGAGGTTTTTATTTACCAAATAATGCTAGAGATAAAGACTTCTCTCCTACTTTAACTGGTAAAGCTAATTTTACACTCAATAGAATTTCAGATATCACCCTAGATAAAAATCAATTTATCATGATGACCATTAGAACTCATGACCAATACAATACAACCATATACGGACTAGATGATAGATATCGAGGTATTATCAATGAACGTAGGGTTATCTTTATGAACCCCACAGATATGAAAGATCAAGGATTAGAAAAGCTAGATGCTGTAGATTTGGTCAGTCATTTTAACAAAGAGAAACGTACCGCAAAAAAATTTCTTGTGATTCCTTACAACATTCCAAAACAATGTACAGCTACCTATTTCCCTGAGGCAAATGTTTTGGTACCTATTCAAAGTAAAGCTAGAATTAGCAATACACCAACCTCAAAAACCATTATTATAACCATCCATAAAAAAACAGAGAAAAATAATTTTTAAATAAAGCTCAATTAAAAAATTTAATAGAGATTTTGGGGGTATTTCTTATGAAAACTCATTTTTATTTTTTTTTAATTATAATTCTCAGCTATTTCAGTTTTAAAAACCTTTAAAACTCCTCTAATTTTTTAAATTCATATGAATTTATTAAGTTAGTTAAATATTCACTAATCCTAAATAGTGTCAAATAAAATTAACTAATAGGTAATATGAAAAAAATAGATCGTAGAAAAGCAATCAAAAGTTTAACAATGGGCCTTGGTGGAGCTACTCTACTTTCCACTCCACTTAGTGGATTTGCAAATACAGAAACTAACTCAAAAACAATTCCTTCAAGAGAATTTGGAAACTCTGGTATTAAAAATCCTGTAACTGCAATTACCTTAGGTGCTGGAGGTAGAGGAAACGTGTATGGAAATTATGGTCTACAATTCCCAAAAGAATTAAATATTATTGGTGTGGCTGAGCCCATAGCTATTAGAAATAAACGATACGCAGAAAAACATACTATAGTAGACAAAAATAGATTTGACACTTGGGAACATGTTTTTGATAGACCTAAATTTGCTGATGCTGTAATTATCTCTACGCCAGATGATTTACACTATGGCCCTTGTATGAAAGCTCTTGAAATGGGATATGACGTTTTATTAGAAAAACCTATTGCTCCTACTGAAAAAGAATGCCTAGATATCTTAAATTTAGCGAATAAAACTGGTAGAATTGTAGCCGTATGTCATGTATTGCGTTATGCTCCCTATTTTATAAAATTACGTGAAATGATTCAATCAGGATCTATCGGTAAACTCATAAGTATTCAGCATTTAGAACCTATTGAACATATTCATATGTCTCATTCATACGTAAGAGGTAATTGGCATAATTCTAAAGAGACTACACCAATTATTCTTGCTAAATCTTGTCATGATTTAGATATATTAAGATGGATAATAGACAAACCCTGTAAAAATATTGCTGCATTTGGAAGTTTAAAATGGTTTAAAAAAGAAAATGCCCCAGACGGAAGCACCAATAGATGTACAGATGGTTGTGCCGTAGAAAAAACATGCCCTTATTCTGCTTTAAAAATTTATAATAAACCAGATGGCTGGTCCTCTGTTTTTGACTTTCCAGATGATATCTCTAAACATGAAGAATATTTGCTAGAACAATTAAAAACCACAAATTATGGACGATGTGTCTATAGAATGGAAAATGATCAACCAGACCATTATGTAACATCCATGGAGTTTGAGGATGAAATTACTGCTAATTTTTCTATGGAAGCTTTTACATCCTATCATGGCAGAAGAACAAGAATTATGGGTTCACATGGTGATATAACTGGAGATATGACAGCATTTACCCACACAGATTTCTTAACAGGTAAGATAACAAAATGGGATATTTCTATTGAAGAAGATAAAAATAGTGGCTATCAAGGAAGTGGACATGGTGGCGGAGATTGGGGCCTAGTTACAGATTTTATTAACGCTGTAAAAAAACAAGATGCTAGTCTCTTAACTTCAACAATTGATGCATCTGTAGAGAGTCATATCATGGGTTTTATGGCTGAGAAAAGTAGAGAAACCAAACAAACCATTCCAATTCAATTAACATAAAAGATTACTTCAAAAAATAACTAGTTATTAAAATATGAAAGTAAGTCATGTATTATATAAAACTAATAATTTAAAAACTTCATTTAAGGCCTTTGAAAAATTAGGTTTTAATGTAGAGTACGGATCTATTAAAAAACCACATAACGCCTTAATTTATTTTTCACATGGTCCTTACATAGAAATTTTAGAAAAAGCCCCAATATCTCGCTTTATAAAATTAATATTACGTTTAATAGGTAAAGGTTTATTAGTAGAAAGATTTAATTCTTGGGAAAATGCTAAGGAAGGTTTTTTTGAAATTTGTTTAGAGAATGACACAACTAACTTTGAAAAAGAAATAAAAATATTAAATAAATTCAAAGAAGGTTTTTTTTTAACTAGAAGTAAAAGAATAGATCCATCTCATCGAGTTTTAACATGGAAACTTCTCTTCCCGAATCAAATTAAAATTCCTTTTTTAATGACACCATTTAACACGAATCCTAAACCTAAAAATTTTGTACACCCTAACAAAATCAATAGAATTAAACAAATATCATATTGTACAGAAGCCAACATAATTCCTATTATTAATGAATTGTGTAATGATGACAGGCTTCAATTATCTGCTGGCAAGGGAGAGTGTAAGGTAACTTATGAATAAGAATACTTTATTTTATTCTTATCTTAAAACTAAAGATTTTTTAAAATTTCTAGGGCTAGATTCTTTTGAATTTTTAACCATTTTATAGATTGCTCTCTATATCCTAAAGAAATATAAAATGCATTATTAAATGCATAATTATCTTTTAATAACTCTAATGAGTACTCTCTGTTTTGAGAATTAATTTTGATGTAAGGACTTATTTGATTGATATATATTAATTGAAGTGTTTCGCCAAACTTCCTCATTACCTCATTATGATAATTAATTTTTTCATAATATTCCATAATAAGATTGTTTAAATTAACATCGTCAATAATACCATTAGATATTTTACTATTATTTTTATTAGTATTCTTATTCAAAGGAGTTAATATCATTATTCTACTAATTGCATTTTCAAAATTAGAAGTCTCTATATCTGAGTGTGTTTTTTTATTTAATAATAATATTCCTTTAGAAATTGATTCATTAATCTTTTCGAACACAACTATTTTATTTGATAACAGTAGTGTATCTAAAATAATTTCCTCTTTCAAATTAATTAAGAAATCATTTTTTACTTTTTTCTCTTTATACTCCTCATTTAAATTATTTATTTGAACAGCTATTAAAATTCCAATTACTACAAGAACAATTTCACCAAGACCATATTTTAAATAGCTTAATTTCCCAATTTTAGTGTCTTTTAAATTTTTTAAACGTTGTAAACTCATGCTAGATATTTTGTTCTTATAATAATATAATTGGTGATGTAATTAATTACATCTGTATTCAATAAAAGGGAAACCTACATTAAGAAATAAATTACATGAATTTATTTCTTAATTAACTCTTTCAATAGATAGAAATAGTTTTTAGTTTGTAACAAATTCTTTTTCTAGTTCTTCCAACGATTTTCCTCGGGTTTCTGGCACTATTTTTAACATAATAAAAAATCCAATGAGAGCAATCATCCCAAAAATAAAAAAGGTAAGTGAATTGCCTAAAGTAGATAATTCCCATGGAAAAACTAATTGAACTAAAGAACTGATAAGTGAGTTTACAAAAGCGATAACACCAATAGCTAAACCTCTGTACTTTAATGGATATAATTCTGATAATAACACCCACATTAC
>Ga0233395_1000451_pt1 | contig 21381 bp, 15 predicted proteins | sample 27DmetaG_FD_186029 | JGI IMG/M metagenome (GOLD analysis project Ga0233395, IMG submission 186029) | Seawater microbial communities from Monterey Bay, California, United States - 27D | ecosystem: Environmental > Aquatic > Marine > Coastal | place: USA: California | collected 2016-10-12 | reverse complement strand
CAGAAGTAATGAATAGATTTTCTTTTTTGAGTACGTGAATCAGTTTACTCTTGATGATTAAATCTCGAGCAGGACCAATTGCTCCGACGATCATGACGCGAATATTGTTTTTTTGTAACTTCTTGATGAGCTGAACGAGTTGCTCTGTAGCTGTACTGTCGATGTAATTTATAGCTCGTGCATTGATTATAAAGCCTTTGACTTTACCTTGTTTTTTCTCTACAGCATTTAATACCAATTGTTTAAAAAATTGAATATTACCAAAAAAGAGTTGAGCATCAAATCTCAAAATAATAAGATCGTCTCTTAACACTACTTCATCAGGAAAGCGAGCAATATTTTTAAAATAATTAGTTGTACCAATACGACCCAAAAATGCATAATGCGGTTTAGAGGTTCGGTAAACCAATAAGAGTAATGATAAAATAATTCCGAAAAGAATACCTTGTGAGATTCCTACAAAAATTGTGAGTATGAAAGTGAGGATTAATAAAGCAAACTCATCTTTTCTACTACGATATAATCTCCTTGCGTATTTTAAGTCAATTAGGTTAAATACAGCAACGATAATGATGGCTCCCAAAACAGCCTTTGGCAAGTAAAAAAACCAGCGCGTTAAAAAACTTAAAGTAATGCCAACAATTAATGCGCTAATAAGTGAGGCAAAACCTGTTTTGGCTCCTGCTTGTTTATTTACAGCCGTTCTTGAAAACCCCCCGGTAGTTGGATAAGATTGGAACAAAGAACCAATCATATTAGACGCCCCTAATGCGAGGAGTTCTTGATTGGGATTGAGTTCGTGTGATTTATGTTTTCCTTGGATTGCTTTAGCTACAGATATAGCTTCCATGTAGGCAACAATAGCAATGGTAAATGCAATTGGGAATAATTGTTTTACAGTCAGCCAATCAACTATGGGAAGGCTAAAAGTGGGGAGTCCTTCAGGAATATCGCCAACTACTGCTACTCCCTGTTGATTTTGCTGACTAAAATATACCCACAAACTTCCGATAAGAACTGTAATTAACGCCGAGGGAATTTTAGCGTTCCACTTCTTTATTAAAACAATGATTAACATACTAACTATTCCAATAGTCAGTGTAGGCAAATGAATAGCGTGTTCTGAATTGATGAGCGATGCAACAAAAAGATGAAGTTTGTTGCTTTGCGATATGGGAATTCCAATAAGGTGTTTTATTTGACTCAATCCTATAATGATTGCTGACGCTGAGGTAAATCCATTGATGACGGGCTTGGATAAAAAGTCCACAATAAACCCCATTTTAAAAAGACCTAATGAAAACTGAATTGCTCCCATCAGCAATGCCAATAAAATAGCCATTTGAATGTACTGACTTGGATCTACGATGCTGAGTGTTCCCAATCCAGCAGCAACCAAAAGAGAATCCATAGCTACAGGGCCAACGGCTAATTGTCTTGATGTTCCCAATACAGCATAGACTATTTGTGGCGTAAGGGCTGCGTATAAACCATATATTGGAGGCAGTCCCGCGATTAAAGCATAGGCCATACCTTGAGGAATAAGCAGTACAGCCACAGTAATTCCTGCCAGCAAATCACTTTTTAAATCAACAGACTTATAATCTGTTATCCAAGTCAATATGGGAAAATAATTCTTCAGCTTTAAGTTTTTTTCAAAATTAAGATACTTCTTTCGAACGGAGGTAACTTAATTTATATCTTCCAATTTAATTCAGTAAAGAAAGGGTATTTCTCCCGAGTTTAATGTGGCCTTCATTTTCCATTTGCTTGAGTAAACGAGAGATGACTACTCTAGAGGAATTTAAATCATTAGCTATTTCTAGATGGGTAATATGTAGCTTGTTTTCATTGCTGTGTTTGAATTTTCCTTCTAAATAGTTTCGCAGGCGGTCATCTAATTTTAGAAAAGTCAATGCATCAATTGTTTTTAACATTTCGTTCAGTCGACTTTGGAAGTTGTCAAAAATAAATGTCCTCCAGGATTTGTACCTTGTAAGCCAAAGATCCATGAGATTAACAGGGATCATGATCAGACTTACATCAGATTCACAAAGCGCACTGATTTCACTTTTAGACGAATCAAGACAACAGTTTAAGGTCATTGCACAAGTATTGCCAAACTCAACAAAATACAGAAGCAATTCACCTCCCAAATCGTCTTCTCTTACAATTTTAATTACTCCATCTAAAATTAATGGAATGTATCTAATGGATTCTCCAATATCAATCATCAATGCTCCTTTTGGAACTTTTTTATGGATGCCTACTCGCTGAATTTCATCAAGTAAATCAGATTCAAATAAATGCTTTATCGTTGAAAAATCTACATTTTGGATAGACATCTAGTTTGTTTTTGTGCTGAATAAAATCGAAAAATATCAAAGTAAATTTAATACAAGAGAACTTCAAAATTTGATAGTTCCAAAAAAACTTACCTACTTTTGTCAACAAAATTTTATTCTATGTCCAAAAATTTAGTAATCGTAGAGTCTCCAGCAAAGGCGAAAACTATAGAAAAGTTTTTAGGAAAGGAGTATAAAGTTGCCTCTAGTTTTGGTCATATAGCAGATCTACCCTCCAAAGAACTCGGAGTTGACGTAAACGGTGATTTTTCTGCAAAATACATTGTCAGTAGCGACAAGAAAAAAATAGTTACCGAGCTAAAGAACTTGGCAAAAAAGGCGGAAACCGTTTGGCTAGCTAGTGATGAAGACCGTGAGGGAGAAGCAATTGCATGGCATTTATCGAATACATTAAACCTTTCTCAAGACAACTCCAAGCGAATTGTTTTTTCTGAAATCACTAAAAAAGCCATTTTAAAAGCCATCGAAAATCCACGCGATATCGATTACAATTTGGTCAATGCGCAGCAAGCGAGAAGAATATTAGACCGTCTTGTCGGGTACGAACTTTCACCAGTATTGTGGCGTAAAGTAAAGGGGGGCTTGTCAGCAGGTAGAGTTCAGTCTGTCGCCGTAAGAATTTTGGTAGACAGAGAAAGAGAAATCAGAAATTTCTCACCTGAACGGAGTTTTAAAACTCAGGCCATTTTTCAGACTGAAAACAAAAAAATTATTCCCTCCCAATTACAAAAACTCTTTTCAAATAAAGAAGAAGCAAGTGCTTTTCTCCAAAAAAATAAAGAAGCTAGTTTTAAGGTGAGCGATATCAAAAAACGTCCAGCTAAAAAAAGCCCTGCCCCTCCCTTTACCACCTCAACTTTACAACAAGAAGCCTCAAGAAAATTGTATTTTTCGGTAAGTAAAACCATGACAATGGCTCAAAGACTTTACGAAGCGGGATACATAACCTATATGAGAACCGACAGTGTAAATCTTTCTAATGAAGCTCGCAATAACATACAAAAACAAATTGGATTGGTTTATGGGGAAAAGTATAAACAAGAAAGACATTTTAAAACCAAAAACAAAGGAGCACAAGAAGCTCACGAAGCCATAAGACCCTCTGATTTTTCAAAAAAGAAACTCAATATTAATTACGACCAAGCTCGATTATACGAATTAATTTGGCGTAGAACTGTTGCTTCTCAAATGAGTGATGCTGCACTGGAACGAACCCAAATTACAGTAGAAGCAACTACGCATTCCCATCCTTTTACTGCCAAAGGAGAAGTTGTCACATTTGATGGATTTCTAAAACTCTATTTGGAAGGAGTAGATGATGAGGTAGATGAGGATACTGCGATGCTTCCCAAAGTGACTATCGGAGAACAACTCCATTTAAGACAAATGGTTTCTACAGAACGCTTTTCTCGCCCTCCCTATCGATATTCGGAAGCCTCGTTAGTTAAAAAAATGGAGGAACTAGGGATTGGAAGACCTTCTACTTATGCCCCTACAATTTCAACAATCCAAAACAGAAATTATGTAGAAAAAGGCACTTCAGAAGGGACAACAAGATCTTATGACCAACTCATCTTAAAAGAAGGATCCGTTAATGAAGAAAAGCTAAGTGAAATGGTTGGAGCCGATAAGGGAAAATTGGTGCCCACTGATATTGGGATGATTGTGAACGATTTTTTGGTAGAAAACTTCGAAACTATTTTAGATTTTAATTTTACCGCTCAGGTAGAACAAAACTTTGATGACATTGCAAAAGGGGGAAAGAATTGGACTCAAATGTTAAAAGGGTTTTACGGACAATTTCACGATACAGTTGAACACGTAAAAGAGAACGCCCAACGCGAATCTGGAGAGCGAGTTTTGGGAGTTGACCCAAGATCAGGAAGAACAGTTAAAGTGCGCTTGGGAAAATTTGGTCCAATAGCCCAAATAGGAGATCCTGAAGAAGAAGAGAAACCTATTTTTGCAAGCTTAGGTCTCAATCAACAATTGGAGAGTATCAGCTTTGAAGAGGTGATGCAACTCTTTGAAATGCCTAAAAAAATAGGAGAATACCAGAATGAAGAAATTAGCGTAAACAACGGAAGATTTGGACCTTATATAAAACACAATGGAATTTTTGTATCCCTGCCTAAAGGAATGCTTCCTACAGAGGTGGATATGGATACAGCGATTTCTCTTATTGACGAAAAGCAAAGAGCAGATGCTCCAATTTACACATACAAAAACCTACCTGTAACTAAAGGAGTAGGACGTTTCGGGCCCTTTTTAAAATGGAGTGGTTTATTTATCAACGTCAATAAAAAATACGATTTTGACAATTTAAGCAATCAGGATATCGAGACTTTAATTGAAGAAAAAATTCAAAAGGAGAAAGATAAAATTATTCACGATTGGAGTGATGCAGGAATACGGGTTGAAAAAGCACGCTGGGGGAGACATTATATCATCCGAGGCAAACAAAAAGTCGAAATTGGAAAAGAGGTAGATGCCTCAGTAATGTCCTTAGAAGAAGCACAAAAATATCTTGGAGCGCCTAAAGGTAAAACCAAGCGAAAATCGACTAAGAAAAAATGAGTCTTGAGTTATTAGTACCTGTAGATAAAGAAGCTACAGTGGGTTTATCGATGCTTCCCAAACAAGTTTTGGGAAAAAATATAGTCATCCATACAGAGCGAACAGGACTTCCAGAATTGAAGGGTTTACATATTGCCATAATTGGTCTGTCTGAACAGCGCAATAGTTTTTTTCCAAATTCGCAATACGACCTTAGTCAATTTAGAAAAGCCCTTTACAAATTATATCCTGGAAATTGGAATATTAAAATTGCTGATCTTGGAGATTTGCCTAATGGGGCAAAGGTTGAAGACACTTATTATGCGGTAAAAGAAATTGGGTATCACTTAAAACAAATGAATATCATTCCCATTTTCACTGGTGGAAGTCACGACTTAATTTTTCCTTTATACCAAGTATTTCAGGAGTTTAAACAACTGGTAAATATGGTTTCTGTAGATCGATCTTTTGATTTTTCACAAGAGGATGAACTCATTTCTGGTCGTTCTTACATGAGTAAAATTATTATGGAAAAACCCAACGTATTAAATAATTACACCAATTTGGGTTATCAGAGCTATTATTGTGCCATTGAGGAAAAAGATTTGATGGACAAATTATATTTTGATGGAGTTCGTTTGGGTCAACTATTAGATGATGTAAAACTAAGTGAACCGGTTTTTAGGGATGCAGATATTGTGGGATTTGACATGAAGTGTTTGTCTTGGGAAGCCATAGCCGATCCTCTTAAGGGAATGCCAAATGGAATTGATTCTAGAACAGTCTGTGCAATGTCTCGTTATGCTGGGATTAGCGATAGAGTCAGTTTTTTGGGACTATACGAGCTAGTTTCAACTCCCATGATGGAAAATCTTCTGGCCCAAATGATTTGGTATTTTATAGAAGGGGTTCAGTATCGCTTCGGAGAATACCCCGTAAATACTAAGGACGAATTTTTAAAATTTACCGTAGCACTTTCAGATCAAACAATGGTCTTTTTTAAAAGCGAAAAAAGCCAACGTTGGTGGATGGAATTAACAAATGATTCACATTTAGATAATAAAACAAAAACTAAAGCGTTATTAGCTTGCACCGAAAAGGATTATGAGTCTGCCACAAGAGATAAAATACCTGAAAGATGGTATAATGCTGTTAGGAGATTGCATTAGTGGGTAGACAGAATTTATTCTGAATAGGGATTAAACTGCTTGAATATCGAGCTATGTTTAAAATTATAGTAAAAAAATAAGTAGTTTTATGTTGTATTAAAACATAACACGCGTTTTAATAAAGAATTAATGAAAAGACTTTTAGTTTTATTGACTCTCTGTTTCGTGGCGGTTTCTTGCGGAAATAAAAACAGAGGAGAGCTTATCGGAGTAAAACAGAAAAAGTGGTTCGGAGAGAAACCCTTCGGTATGGTTCTTATAGAAGGGGGTGCATACATAATGGGAAAATCGGACGAAGATTTAGCTCAACTCCAAAATGCTCCTGCCAAAACAGTAACCGTACCTTCATTCTACATGGACGAGACTGAAATCACCAATAGCGAATACCGCCAATTTGTTTATTGGGTAAAAGACTCTGTAGCTTTAGCCTTACTAGCCCGTAAAGCAGACGAGTTAGAGCTAGGGGTCGACAATAAAGACGGAATTGGAGAATTTGCATTTCAAGATGCTGATACTACTAAACTCAACGAGTTTAAGAAGTACATGAGAGAAAACTATTACGATGTCGCTGAAGATTTGTATGCCGGACGTGCTTTAAATTGGGATGCAGATCTAACTTGGAACACAGAAAATTATTACGACAAAAACTATGCTGAAGTGATGGATTCACTTTATTTACCTCCAGAACTTTGGTACAATGGTGAAATTAAGCTTGATGTTACTAAATTAATTTACGCTTACACTTGGTTTGACGCGGAAGGTGCAGCAGCAGAATCCAAAAGAAACCGTCAACAATTTATTGACAGAAAACCGTTCATCAAAAAAGAGGAAATTCAAATCTATCCCGATACTACCGTTTGGATTAAAGATTTTACCTACTCCTATAACGAACCGATGCACAACGACTACTTTTCCCACCCTGCTTATCAAGATTATCCTGTGGTAGGAGTATCTTGGACCCAAGCCGTAGCTTTTTGTAACTGGAGAACAAATTTTAAAAATGGATATCAACGAGAAAAAGGGAAACCTAATGTGAGCCGTTTCCGTCTACCAAATGAGGGAGAATGGGAATATGCAGCACGAGGTGGAATCCCTTCTGGGACTTATCCCTGGGGGTCACCTTATCTCCTTAACGATCGCGCTTGTTTCCTTGCAAACTTTAAGCCTCTTCGTGGGGATTATGCAGTAGATCAAGCTGTTTATACGGTTGAAGCCAAATCCTATTTACCAAATGATTACAATTTGTATAATATGGCTGGAAATGTAGCGGAGTGGACCAATTCCTCTTACAATTCTGAAGCATATGAATACGTTGCATCACTCAATCCAAACATGTCTTTCGATAATGAAAATAGAAAAGTAGTTCGTGGGGGTTCTTGGAAAGATGTAGCTTATTTCTTACGCGTAAGTTCTCGTGACTATGAATATTCAGACACATCGAGAAGTTATATTGGCTTTAGAACCGTGCAAGATTACCTAGGTTCACAAAAAGTTAAAATCAAATAGGCTTATATATCATATATCTTTAATATATTTAGCTATTAAAAATCAATTAAAATGACAGATAAAGCTTTAAACAAACGCTTGCGTAGTAAAGTAGCTATGCACATGCTATTCGGACTTGGGGGTGCAGTTGTAATTATAGGTGCACTTTTTAAAATCTTACACCTTGAAATAGGACCCATTACTGGGGGTCTGGTATTAGGACTCGGTTTGGGTACTGAGGCACTTATTTTTACGGTTGCAGCACTCAACACGGGTGAAATTAAAGAAGAACATCAAGACTATGTAAAGAAAATTAAAGGTGCTGGACCTGCTAAAAGTTCTGGCGGTGGGGAACAAGGACTTTCTTCAAAAATTGATGCACTAATGCAGGAAGCTAAATTAGACGTTAATCTTATGAACTCACTAGCTAAAAGTATTAAAGATCTAGAAAGTTCAGCTAAAGCGCTTTCTCCTGCATCTGACGCTGCGTCAGCATCGCAAACCTATTCTCAAGAATTAGCTAAAGCAGCAACACAACTTGAACAGCTTAATGCTAATTACAAAAAGCAGATAGTGGTCAATCAAAATGCAGACCAATTAAAACAACAAATGGAGAGCCTATCAGCAAACCTTGCAGCATTAAACAATGTGTATGGTGGTATGCTTAATGCCATGTCTAAAAAATAAATAAGAAATGGCTGGAGCTAAAGAAACACCCAGGCAGAAACTGATCAGTTTGATGTACTTGGTATTTATTACCATGCTTGCACTAAATGTAAGTAAAGAAGTACTGGACGGATTTGGTCAGATGTTCGAAAAAATTTCAGATGCCAACGAACGTGTTGCAGTTAGTAATAATGCACTCTTGGAAAACATTATTGTTAACGCTTCGGAGAAAGGCGGGAAATGGGTCGGGCATAAACGAACTGCTGAACAAATAAAAAAAGAGTCAGATGCATTTTTTAATGCAATTGAAGATCTCAAGAGAACCATCACTGAAAAACAAAGAGAGAAAGATCCTGATTTGAAAGAGTTTTCTCAAATGGATAAGGGAGAAGCCTTAGATGTGATTTGGTTTAAAGAGGGATCAGCCGATGCAAAACAGAAGTTCATCGACATGATCCAAGAATACAAAATGCACGTTATTCAAGTTTTTGGAAGTCGTTATCCAGAGTCCATAGAAATGGTTGAGGCTCGCTTTTTTACCGGTGATCAAAACAACAATATCAAGAATCGAGATGACATTGATGAACCATGGCTAGATGCAAGTTTTAAAGGATTTCCTTTAATTTCTTCTCTTGCTAAATTGACCATGATGCAGAACGATGTCCGCCAAACGGAGCATGATGTTTATACCACCCTAATGGGTAAAGAGTTAACAATGTCTTCGAAAGTTAATCAGTCAAATTATACCAGTTTACTTGTTACTGAAAAGGGAGCTTACTATCAAGGAGAAAAATTTGATGGAAGTGTCATTTTGGGAAGAAAAGGAGGTGCCCAAAATCCAAATGGTGTATCCTTAAAGATTGATGGGAGAAAGCTAAGAGAAAGCGAATACAATTTAATACCCGGAGGAGTTAAATTAAAAGTTAACTCTGGAAATCCTGGAGACCACCTCATCGAAGGGGATTTAATTTTTTTAAATGAAGGGGAAGAATCCAAAATTAAAGTGAATCAGACGTATACTGTAATTTCAAAACCCAATTCTGCAGTAATTTCTGCTGATAAAATGAATGTAGTTTACCGAGGAGTTCAAAACCCAATGACTATCTCTATCCCTGGGATTCAAGATAGTAAAGTTCGTGCATCAGCTCCCGGACTTAAGCGAGTTAGGGGAAGTAAATACAATTTGTTTCCAAGCAGCGGTAGAGAAGTAAAAATTAACGTGTCTGGAACACTACCTGACGGAAAACGTGTTTCTTCAGTTTCAACATTTAGAATTAAAGAGATTCCCAAGCCAGCAGGATATTTTCGTGGCAAATCGGGATCCTTTACCATTCCAAAGTCTAGTTTAGAACGAGGAACGGTTGAAGCTCGATTAGAGGACTTTGATTTTGATCTGCCTTTACAAACAAAATCGTTTAGATTTAGAGCACCTGGACAACCGAGTGTTGTAGTAAATGGAGACAGGCTTGACAGTAAATCTAAGTCTATGTTAAGTCGAATTAAAAATGGTCAAACTGTAATTATTTCTGATATTGAAGTAATAATTCCTTCAAATCCAAGTTATAAGCTTGGACAAACGTCACCAATTTCGATTACAGTTAACTAATCATTAATCTCATGAAGAAATTAGTATTTAATGTTTTAATCTTTGCACTACTAGGTTTGAGCTATGGATTTGCTCAATCCAACTTGCTTAACGCTAAAGTACCACAAGAAGTTGGGCAACTGAACGAACAACAGATTGAAGCAGATAATGCTAATCCAATTGAATACGGTTTTGTAGATGATCGTGATGTCATCTGGTCGAAAACAATATGGGAAATTATTGACCTAGACGAAAGAATAAACTTCCCTTTTTATTATCCAACTAAAAATAACGGCTACTTGTCTAGTAATAGACAATCTTTATTTAGAGTATTGATGGACAACATTCAAGAGGGAAATATCACAGAAGTTTACGCTACGGATTATTTTAATGAAAAACTTACTTACGAGGATTTAAAGCCAATCTTAGAATACAGTGTTTTAACCGAAGACGGAAGAATTAAAGCAAATTCTGGAGAAGAAGTGTCTCAAGACGATTATGACACCTATATCATAGACTCTTTTAAAGTCATTCAATACTTTGTTAAAGGTACTTGGTACTTTAATAAAAGGTTAGGGGAAATGAAGTACAGACTTCTTGGAATCGCACCTGGAGCACCGGATGTTTCTACTTTAGCTGATTCATCCGCTGAGAAGGTAATTATTCCTTTATTTTGGGTTTGGTTTCCTGATGCAAGAGAAACACTAAATAAACACAAAGTATTTAACCCTCGAAATTCTTCGCAGCCCATTACTTTTGATATGATGTTAAATTCAAGAAGATTTAATGGAACCATATATAAGGAAGAAAACGTTTATGAAGATCGTGAAGTTAAAGAATACATCTATGAAGATGCCTTGCGACAACTTTTAGAATCGGAACGTATCAAATCTGTCATTAGAGATTTCGAACAAGATATGTGGAACAACTAGATTGTTTTTTATTATAAGAAAAAGCGCTATTGGTAACAATAGCGCTTTTTTTGTAATATTTTTATAGAGATGAAACATTCCTTAATAGTAGGTTGCGGATTGGCAGGGTTCCACTATGCAAATACATTGCAAAAAGAGAAGAAAGATTTTTATATCATAGCGGATCAGGCTGAAGGGGCTAGTAGAAATGCGGGAGGAGTTCTTAACCCAACTGTTTTAAAACGCTATACCATGGCATGGAAAGGAACTGTATTTTTTAACACTGCCCTTTCTACCTATAAACAATTTGAAAAAAAACATCATACTTCTGTTTTTGTAGAGTTACCTATTCATCATTACTTTAATCAAAGCTCAGATCACAACAACTGGTCTGTAGCTGCACAAAAAGAAGGGCTAAATGATTTTTTGTTAGCGCCAATAGAACACAAAGAATCAAATTCCATAAAAGCAAAATTTGGACACGCTGTACTACAAAAAGTTGGAAAAGTGGAAATTAAAAAAATCTTAGATCTATTTAAAGAGCACTTGTTAGAAGACCAATTCATCGAAGAAGTATTTGATTATAATGCATTGGAAATTCATAAAGATGCGATTACTTATAAGGGGTTAAAAGCAAAGCATATCGTTTTTTGTGAAGGATATGGTTTAAAGAAAAACCCTTGGTTTTCCTATCTTCCTTTGACAGGTTCTAAGGGAGAATTCCTTCATATTCGAGCCAAGGGCCTTACGACCAAAGCAATAATCAAAGGAGGCTTGTTTATAGTGCCTATAGCTGAAGATCTTTTTTGGGTAGGGGCTAGTTTTGCTAGAGAAGACAAAACCTTAAAGCCAACAGCCACTGGGAAGAAATGGCTTTTATCAAAGCTTAAGCAGCGATTGAAAATCCCTTTTGATGTAGTCTATCATGGTACAGCTATTCGACCTACGGTTCAAGATCGCAGACCTCTTTTAGGGGTTCATCCTCAGTATAAAAACCTCTTCGTTTTTAACGGTCTAGGAACACGAGGTGTGATGATGGGACACTTATTGTCCCAATGGCTTTACACTTTTATTGAGAGGAAAAAAGAATTACCAACAGAAGTAGCGATTGATCGATTTGAGACTTATTTTAGCAATCCTAAAAAATAGTATGTTTAATGCGCATGACATAACCGTCAGCTTTGGAGGAGAAACCTTGTTTGATGAAATCTCTTTCAGATTAGGGAAAGGAGATCGGGTAGGTCTCATTGGCAAGAATGGTGCAGGAAAGTCTACACTATTAAAATTAATGGCTAAAGAAAATCAACCTACCTCTGGAACATTTGCACTAGAAAAGAATTGTAAAATAGGTTATTTACCCCAAGATTTAGATTTCGAGAATGGAAGAAGTGTTTTGGAAGAAGCTTATTTAGCGTTTGACGAAATCAAAAAGATAGAAGAACGACAAGAGGAAATTCATAAAATAATTGAACTTACGGAGGATTTTGAGAGTACTTCTTATTTAGAAGTACTGGATGAATTTACCGAGCTCAATAACCACTTTGAAATGATAGGAGGATATCATTACCAAGCTCATACTGAAAAGATATTGTTAGGACTGGGATTTTCTGTGGAAGAATTGAATGCCCCAACAGACACCTTTTCTGGTGGATGGAGAATGCGTATAGAGCTGGCAAAACTATTATTAAAAGACAATGATATTCTTTTACTGGATGAACCTACCAATCATTTAGATATCGAATCTATTATTTGGTTAGAGCAATTTTTAAAAAAGTATAAAGGAGCATTGGTAATGGTTTCTCACGACCGTATGTTTTTGGATCAGGTAACCAACAGAACCATAGAAATAGTTCAACAACGAATCTTTGATTTTAAAAAGCCTTACTCAAAATATATGGAGTTGCGTCAAGAACTTCGCGCTCAACAACATGCTGCCCAAAAAAATCAGGAGAAACAAATACAACAAACGGAAAAGCTCATTGAGCGTTTTCGCGCAAAAGCCTCAAAGGCTAGTATGGCTCAGTCACTGATCAAAAAGTTAGACAAAATGGATCGTATTGAAATCGATCCTGAAGAAAATAGAAAAATAAAGTTTGAATTTTCTATTTCTAAACAACCTGGGAAAATCATCTTGGAGGCAAAGGATGTCTCCAAAGCTTTTGGAGAAAAACAAGTACTTAGAGCTGTAAATGTCGAAATAGAACGAGGAGAAAAAATAGCTTTTGTTGGTCAAAATGGACAGGGAAAATCCACTCTAGCTAAAATTCTCGTTGGGGAATTAAAAAGTAGTGGCGAGGTACGTCTTGGGCACAATGTTGAAATTGGTTATTTCGCGCAAAATCAATCTACCTATTTAGATGGAAAGAAAACAGTTCTTGCGGCAGCGGAAGATTCAGCTACTCCAGAGAATAGGACAAAAGTTAGGGACCTTTTGGGATCCTTTCTCTTTCCTGGAGATGCAGTAGAGAAAAAAGTACACGTTCTATCAGGTGGGGAACGTAATCGCTTGGCGCTTTGCAAACTACTACTTCAGCCTTTCAACGTACTTATAATGGATGAGCCAACCAATCATTTAGATATAGCATCTAAAAATGTTCTCAAAGAAGCACTTAAGAAATTTAAAGGCACCTTAATTCTGGTTTCGCATGACCGAGACTTTGTACAAGGACTATGCGAAAAGGTCATTGCCTTTAAAGAGCAAGAGGTAAAAGTCTTTTTGGGAGATGTAAATGCTTATTTGGAACATCAAAAACTCTCTTCTATTAAAGAGCTGGAAAAGAAAGCTAAAGTAAAGGAAACAGTCTCATACAAGCAGAAGGAAAATTCCTACGAAAAGCAGAAGGAATTACGTGGAGCCCAACAAAGAATCTCAAAAATTGAAAAACAAATTGCAGATTTAGAAAAGGAAATCAAAGCAATTGATTTTGATTTAGAAGTAGATTATGAAAAGACCATTAGCCAGTCTAATTTTTTTGATTCTTACCATGCCAAGAAAAAGGAACTAGAAACACTAATGGAGAAATGGGAAGAGCTCCAGCTCCAAATTGAATAAAAGGTCTTAAGCTTCTATTAAATCGGTCATACTTTGTAGATAGCGTTCAGCATCTAAAGCAGCCATACAGCCTGTGCCTGCAGCTGTAACAGCTTGTCGGTATTCTTTGTCTTGCACATCTCCAGAAGCAAAGACACCAGGAATATTGGTAGCGGTAGATTTTCCTTTAGTAATTAAGTAGCCTGCATCGTCCATGTTCAATTGCCCCTTAAAGATTTCAGTATTGGGTTTGTGACCAATGGCAATAAATAATCCAGTGATGGCTATTTCTTCAGTTGCACCAGTTTGGTTGTTCTTCATTCGAAGTCCTTCTACAACTTGATCCCCTAATACCTCATCTATTTCTGTATTATAGCGAAGATCAATATTGGCTGTCTTGGTTACTCGGTGTTGCATAGCTTTGGAGGCACGCATATGATCTTTTCGCACTAGCATAGTGACTTTGGAACAAATCTTGGCCAAGTAAGTCGCTTCCTCTGCTGCGGTATCTCCACCGCCAACTATGGCTACCTCTTGACCTTTAAAGAAAAAGCCGTCACATATCGCACAGGCAGAAACTCCACCCCCTCTAAGACGTTGTTCGCTGGGAAGTCCTAAATACTTTGCTGTAGCCCCAGTACTTATAATAATACTTCGTGCTCGTATCTCAGTGCCGTCTTCTGTAAAGGCTTTGTGGACGCCACCAGCTTCGGAAGAAAACGCTACTTTACTGATAAATCCTACACGAACATCCGTTCCGAAACGTTCCGCTTGCTGTTGCAATTGAACCATCATCGTAGGGCCGTCAATTCCTTCGGGATAACCGGGGAAATTATCCACCTCCGTTGTTGTTGTAAGTTGGCCTCCAGGTTCCATTCCTGTGTAAACAACAGGATTGAGATCCGCTCTAGCGGCATAAATGGCTGCAGTATATCCAGCAGGGCCGCTTCCAATAATTAAGGTTTTGAGAACTTCCATATCGTGTTAATTTTGTTCAAATGTAAACCATATCTTTTAGTTGTATCTTCGTTTTCCATTAGATTTATTAATAATTTATCAATGTTGTTTATGAAATGGAATTACTTGTTTTCTTGTTTAATTTTTTTGAGTTGTACACCTGTTAAGACACCTACCGCTGAAGAAATTATTAAGCAATCTGTAGATGTGTATGGATGGAATCAAAAAGAATATAGTCTAGTCTTTGATTTTAGAGATTACGAATACGAACTTATTCGAAAACCTTCTTTTTATTCTTATCAACGCATTACAGATAAAAAAGAGGGACGCATTCGAGACCTTATGAATTCTAACAATTCTTTAAAAAGGTATATTGATGACCAACAGATTAGTCTCGAGGACAGCATCGTTAAGGTCTATTCCAATTCGCTGAATTCCGTTTTATATTTTTTCCAACTCCCAAGACCTCTATTAGATTCAGCAGTAATATCCTCCTATACAGGAATAACAAAAATTGAAGATAATGATTATTGGACCCTTAAGGTTACATTTAAAGAAGCGGGAGGAGGAGAAGATTATCAAGACGAATACCGCTATTGGATTGATGCGAAGACTCATCAAATAAAATATTTAGCCTACAATTATCTTACGGATGGAGGAGGAACTCGGTTTCGAGTTGCAAAAAATTTCAGAAGATTGGGAGGTTTTTTATTTCAGGATTATACCAACTTTAAACCAAAAACAAAATTCTTATCCTTAGATTCACTTCCTAAACTATATTTCAGAGGAAAACTTGAAATAGTCTCCCAAATTGAAAATCAAAACATTCGAGTTTCAAAACCATAAAAAAACCCTTTTCTAAGTGAAAAGGGTTTGAAAAGAAATCTTTATTAGTGTGGTTTAAGTACTAATAGAAGAATGTGCATCGATGACATACTTTTTACAAGATTCAAAATCTTCGAATACTTGTTCTTCAGGAATTAGTTTGCCTAAAATCCCGATGGTTTTCATCAAATATTTTGGTTGTTCTTGAAGCCCAATGAAAATAATTTCAATATCCTTATTGATCAAATCCAACAAAACATCTTCTAGTGCAAATAAACCCGATTGATCGATGTATGGTACTCTGCTCATCCGGAGGATCAAGATGTTTGCTGATTTTGGAATTTGATTAGAGATATTAACAAATTCGGAAGTAAACCCAAAAAATAAGGGTCCGCTGAGGTGTTTGATGAATACGTTTTCAATAAAGGAAGCACTCAATTTTTTATCATCGGCCCACATTTTTTCTTTAGCTACAGTGGTTACCCGAGTATCATCTTTTCCTAAATCTCCCATTTTCTTCATAAAGAATAATGAAGCTAAAACTAATCCGATGCCAACGGCATAGACAAGATTCCAAAAAACAGAGAGTAGAAGTACCACTGCCATAATAACTACTTCGGTACGAGGAATTTTAGAAAGTGCGTTTAAACCTTTGTAGTCCATAACCCCAATTCCTACTGTAACCAAGATACCTGCCAGAACAGCTGCTGGGATTTGTGATGCCAATGGACTCAAAACAAGAAGAATAGCAAGTAAGACAACTGAAGCGACCATACCTGATAATTTGGTTTTACCACCGGACTGGATATTTACTACAGTTCGTATGGTAGCTCCTGCTCCTGGGATCCCCCCAAAAACCGCTCCAATAGAATTTCCAATTCCCTGACCAATAAGCTCTTTATTGGGAAGATGACGTGTTTTGGTAAGGTTATCTGCAACTACTGAGGTAAGAAGCGAATCAATCGCTCCTAATAAAGAAAGGGTAAGTGCTGTGAGAATATAAGGGACGACTTCAAGAAAGTTAAAGTCAGTAAAAAGCGTCCATTGAATTCTAGGAAAACCTTGAGGGATTTGCTGAATGGATCGATAGTCTATGCCAAACCCTATAGCAACTCCTGCGACAACTATCAGAGCTACCAATGTACTTGGAATGGCAGTAGTGATTCGTTTAAACCCATAAATTATTCCTATTGTACCCAAGGCTAAAAGGACTTCAATCCAATTGATTGCGCCAAGAGCTCGGGGAAGGGTTTTTATAGTTCCTACGACTCCAGAGGAAGCATTTTTAGCTAAATTTTTTGCTTCATCATAAATGGAGCTTTCATTCACCTCGCCGGCTCTTTTGATTGTTTCCTCAAAATCTTCTAAAACAAGGAGTCCCTCTTTCGATTCATCAATGAGAATCTTTTCAAGCAAATGTTCCTCAGCAAGAGGTTTAAATTGCTCTACGTATTCTGAATCATTTTTGACATCATAACCTAAGACAGGAAGAACTTGAGTTATCAAAATGATGACACCAATGGCTGTCATAAATCCTGAAACTACGGGATAGGGAATGTATTTGATATATTTTCCGAGGCCTAATAACCCCAATCCGATTTGGAATAAACCACTGAGTAAAAAGACTGCCAAGATGTAAGGCAGTGCTTTTTCAATAGATCCGTTGTGTACGCTAATGATGGTAGCAATAACCACCATGCTCACCGCTGTCATAGGTGCAGTAGGTCCCGATATTTGAGTGGGAGTACCACCAAATAATGCAGCAAAAAAACTTAAAAAGATAGCGCCGTATAAACCAGCACTAGGACCAAGTCCCGAGCTCACCCCAAAGGCAAGAGCCAATGGTAATGCTACTATCCCGGCAGTTAAACCACCTAAAACGTCTCCTTTAATATTTGTAAACATATTTTTAAAAGTATTAAGTTGATTCCCATTAGGGAAAATTAAAACAAAGTCAATAAGATTGATAAGAGTCTACTAAGCTTCTGGGGGAGGGCTAAAGTATTTTTGATCCACAGAAACGTAAAGGTTCTGATCGAAATAAATCAGGTGAGATAAATTCAAACCATCTGTGGGTAGTGTTGTTCTGATTTCCGGGGGGATTTTTTTATCGCTTTCCTTTTCATCAATTTCGTTATCCTTTTCCGAATTGATATAGGTAATGGTATGTTCAAAAGTGTCTGGAAAAAACAAGTTTAGACTTGGAGCAAGGATGCCTAGGTTGAGGTAAAACAAAAGCAAGATGGCAAGAGTTCTCTTCACTTATTTTTTTTTCAAAAATAGATGTTTTAAACCAATCAAAAAAATCGTAAATAAAAAACTTCTATCCGAAAGAAATCTTAAATTTGATTTCGCAACAATTTTTAGTAATGATAGATCAATCAAAAGTTAAGCTCCTAGAGTATAAAGCTCCTGGAAGCTTTGAAGAAACTCGATATGAAAAATTACATAATGTTATTGCTGCTAATTCTTCTGAGGGGTCTAAAGCAGTAGCACATACCATTGCCAATCTTATACTTGAAAAGCAAAAGAAAAAAGAAGTTTGTATTTTAGGATTAGCAACAGGATCCAGTCCCATAAGTGTCTATAGGGAATTAGTTCGATTGCATCGGGAAGAAGGCTTGAGTTTTGAAAACGTAATCACCTTCAATTTAGACGAATATTATCCCATCGCAAAAGAAGATGTTCAAAGTTATTATTATTTCATGCACGATAACCTTTTCAATTGGGTAGATATCAAACCAGAAAACATCAATTTTCCAAATGGAGAGGTAGAGCTTGAAGAGTTACGAGATACTTGTATTGCCTATGAAAAAGAGATCAAGAAACTCGGAGGAATAGATTTACAAATTTTAGGCATCGGAAGAACAGGTCATATAGGATTTAACGAACCAGGATCACATTTAAATTCTCAAACCCGAACCATTACCCTAGATCATTTAACTCGTTTTGATGCAAGTTTATCTTTTCAAGGATTAGAAAACGTACCCCGTAAGGCAGTAACCATGGGTATACAGACTATCTTGAATGCAAAACAAATACTTTTGATGGCTTGGGGAACTTATAAAGCGGAGATCATCCAAAAAGCTATTGAAGGAAAAATTTCAGATAAAATTCCTACGACCTATCTTCAATACCACAAAAAAACAACATTGGTTCTCGACCCAGAGGCAGCTTCAGAGCTAACGCGTATTAAGACTCCTTGGTTGGTTAGTAGTTGTGAATGGGACAAAGCAAATCGATCAAAGGCAATTTCTTGGTTATGTGAAAAAACCCAAAAATCTATACTAAAGTTAACGGATGAAGATTACAATCAAAACGGGATGTCAGATCTATTAGCACAACACGGGTCTTCTTATGATCTAAATATAGAAATGTTTAATCGCCTTCAACATACAATCACCGGATGGCCAGGGGGAAAGCCAAATGCAGATGATGCATACCGCCCTGAAAGGAAATATCCTGAAAAAAAGCGTGTCATTATCTTCAGCCCTCATCCCGATGATGATGTGATTTCTATGGGAGGAACATTTGACCGTTTGGTATCTCAAGGACACGAGGTCAACATAGCCTATCAAACTTCGGGGAATATTGCGGTTTCGGATAGCGATGCATTAAAATATTTAGAAGTTACTTCAGATCTTATAGGAGAAAAAAAGGATAAAAAGTTGGATTTCTTAAAAAACGCTTTAAAAAATTCCAATCCCCAAAAGGCAGCACCTAGAAATGTTTGTGATTTAAAGGGAAGCATCCGAAAATGTGAATCTCTTGGGGCAACCCGTTATATGGGAATACCCGATAGTCAAGTTCATTTTCTTAACCTTCCGTTTTACGAAACAGGGATGATTGCTAAAAACCCAATATCCAAAGAAGATATTAAACTCACTAAAGCATTAATTGAATCTATAAAACCCCATCAGATATATGCTGCTGGAGATTTGGCAGATCCCCATGGAACCCACAGAGTTTGTCTCGATGTTATTTTTGAATCCTTAAAACAACTCAAATCGAAACCCTTTATGAAAGATTGTTGGGTTTGGTTATACCGAGGAGCTTGGCATGAATGGGAGATACACGAAATTGAAATGGCAGTTCCTATGAGCCCTGACCAAGTATTGAGAAAACGCAAATCCATTTTCTATCATCAGTCTCAAAAAGATGGAGTAATGTTCCAAGGAAACGACCACAGAGAATTTTGGGTTAGAGCAGAAGAAAGAAATTCCTTCACGGCAAAGAAATACAAAGCTATGGGCTTGGCAGATTATGCTGCTATGGAAGCATTTAAAAGGTATTTTTTCTAATCTATATTAAAGGATTCAATGCGATAAGTGTAGGCAGCTCTTAGGGATTTAATTTTTCCTAGAGAGTCCAAAAAATAGCTTTTTCTTCTTTTGTTTAAAAACAAGCCTGTTTCACTTTCCACGCTTTCATTTACAATCAAACTTGTACGCTGCTTGTGATAAACCTGAGCCGCAAGTAGCCTATAGTTGTTTTTGTCGAAGTAATAGCTCCAAATATCTCCGTTATCTGAATTGGAATAAGTAGCTTTAAGACCATAAACAGCTATAGAATCTAAAAGTTTTTTTTCACCGATATAGTCAAGACGTAAATTTTGATCAAGAAGTTTAAAGGGTTGCCAAAAGACATAAAGAGCGGCATCTAAACTACTTTCTGTCTGTGCTATTTGCAAGCTGTCATTCTGAAGTTGATCGTTTTGGTATAGTAAAACCCCTTTAGAGTTTTTAATGGCTCGATTTACTTTCCCGCCTTTCATCCATATCATTTCTGTTACTTGTGGTCTCCAAAGGTGGGTAATTTTCTGAGATATTTGTTGCTCAATTTCACCTGAAGCTTCGTAAAGAGTGGTTTCTTTTAAGTAGCTAATAGAATTTACTTTTTCCCAAAGGGATTTTCCACCATGAGCTTTTATACTCTTTTGGAGGATTTCTAAAGCCTTTTGCTCTTCCTTTACACATCCTAATAGGGTAAGATTTGCAAGGAAAAGAAAGAATGAAAAAACAAATGATAAAGTCCCTTTCAATTTATTTGTACTTTAGGTAAAAATAAAGTTGATTATGCGATTTTCAAAAATTTCATTTCCTAAAATGATTGCAATAACATTTGCTCTTTTTGTTACAACTGTACATGCCCAGCAAAAACTTTCAAAAAGACAAATAGAAAAAATTAAAACAGAAATCTTAAATAAAGTCCAAGACCGCCATAAAAATACCCAGGTCATGGTAGATAAGATTTTCAGTTTTGCAGAGCTAGGTTTTCAAGAATATGAATCATCCGCATACCTAACAAAAATATTAGAAGAAGCGGGTTTTACTATCGAGAAGGGTATCTCGGGGATTCCCACTGCTTGGATGGCGCGTTGGTCATTTGGGGAGGGACCCGTTATTGCATTAGGGAGTGATGTAGATTGTATCCCGAAAGCATCGCAATATCCTGGGGTTGCCTATCACAAACCTATGGTCGAAGGTGCTCCTGGACATGGAGAAGGACATAACTCTGGCATTCCTGTAGTTATTACTGCAGCGTTAGCTCTCCAAGAACAAATGAAGAATAATGACCTAGGGGGAACACTAATTATTTGGCCTGGAATCGCTGAAGAATTAGTTGCTTCAAAAGCATGGTATGTTCGTGATGGCTATTTCGATGATATTGATCTTTGCATTTTCACCCATGTGAGCAATAATCTTTCGGTTTCTTATGGACAAGCAAGGGGAACAGGATTAATCTCTGTAGAATATACTTTTCAGGGAGAGGCAGCCCATTCTGCTGGAGCACCATGGCGAGGGAGAAGCGCATTAGATGCAGCAGAATT
>Ga0233395_1000439_pt1 | contig 21705 bp, 25 predicted proteins | sample 27DmetaG_FD_186029 | JGI IMG/M metagenome (GOLD analysis project Ga0233395, IMG submission 186029) | Seawater microbial communities from Monterey Bay, California, United States - 27D | ecosystem: Environmental > Aquatic > Marine > Coastal | place: USA: California | collected 2016-10-12 | reverse complement strand
ACTCTTTTCTAGGGTCAACTGAGGGATCAACTCATACATCCCTGTGCCCAAAACAATCCCTATACTTGCCGGACCTATTCCTTTTTCTTGCAAAAAAGCAAGGCTCTGTTCAATCTTTTTGATCATTAAATTGTGTTTTTAATGCGGTGTATAATTCAGGAATGGCTTTTAAATCTTCTAGGGTGTCAAGATCGTTTTTTTCATCCAAAAACCCAACGGATTTCCCTTTTAAGTGGCTCAGGGTTTCTTTCAAAACGCTTGAAGTACTCCATTTTTTTTTGGCAAATATTACAGGAGTAGGTTCTTTCATTCCTAGTAGATAATATCCTCCATCTGTAGCAGGACCTATTACATAGTTTTGTTGTTCCAAAAGCTCAAAGGCAGTGGTAATAAGGCTAGCTTCTAGCTCCCATAAATCAGTACCTAGAATTATTATTTTGGTATATCCAGCGTCAAAACCCCATTGAAAAGCGGCTTGCATGCGGGCTCCCAAATCGACTCCTTGTTGCGGATATTGTTCGTAAGTGGAAAATTGGGTCTCCAAGGATTCTGCTGTTTTGCCACTATAAAACAAAACGGTTTTGTGGGGGATATTTTTTAAAACAGCTTGGGTTTTGTGGAGTAATTGTTCATAGATCCAAAGTGCTTTTTTATTGCCAATGGAACACGCCAAGCGGGTTTTTACCGTTCCGAGTTTTGGACTTTTTGCAAATACTAAGACTAAGGTGTTCATAGGCTGGGAGTGAAGGCAGGCATGGGCCCTTTTGTTGTTGTCCTTTTTTTTGACAAAATAGAACTTTCTGAATCGTTTCCCTTTCTTTTTAAAGAAGTTCTTGTGTTTTTTTCTCTCGTTGCATTTGCAATGCATCCTGTTTTTAGAGTTTTACTTTAGGATTTTTTTGGGTCTTCTAAATCCAGATACACTTTTAGTTGGGCAACACTAAGGATTTTTTTTCAAAATATAGATGAATATTTAAAATTTTACACTTCAATACAATTTAGCATGATTTTTTAAATATGTATGTTTTACATTCCTTTTACCCAAAAAAATCCCTTAGGTTTGAATAGAATTATCTTTTAATGTTCTCAATAATGAAATCTAGTTATTATCAAAGTCAAGATTTAAAAAAATTTAAAAATATTAGTGATTGGTCTCCAGAGTTAGGAAAAAAATTCTTTGACTATTACAATAGTGTTTTTGAGGAAGGTGCCCTAACGGCAAGAGAAAAATCATTAATTGCGCTTGCAGTGGCCCATACGGTTCAATGTCCTTATTGTATCGATGCTTATACACAAGATGGTTTGCAACGTGGGGTAGATAAGGCCGAAATGATGGAAGCTGTACATGTGGCAGGAGCCATCCGCGGGGGTGCGTCCCTAGTGCATGGAGTGCAAATGATGGAGGTGTACAATAAACGAAGTATGTGATGCTTACAAAATCATTAAAGGCACAGAAGAGCATACTGGCCTCTACCCAAAAACAACTTGACCTTTTAAGTGATGGGATTTTTGCCTCCGGAGAATTACCTACTTTTTCTGAACGTATTGCCGTTGAAGGTGAGCCCTCCATGCGCCCAAGAAAGTTAGAAATTTTACAGATGAACATAGGTTATATGTGCAATCAGATTTGCGCACATTGTCATGTAGATGCTGGTCCAGACCGAAAGGAAATGATGACGCGAGAAACACTCGAAAAATGCCTTAATATTATTAAGACTACTTCTGTCCATACTTTAGATTTGACCGGCGGAGCTCCCGAAATGCATCCCGATTTTAGATGGTTTGTAGAACGTGCCGCTGCTTTGGGTGTGAAAGATTTTATTGTTCGTTCCAATTTGACCATTATACTCGCCAATAAAAAATACAATGATCTCCCCGAGTTTTTCAAAAAGCATTCTATTCATGTAGTTTCTTCTTTGCCTTTTTATAAAAAGGAAAAAACGGATAGCCAACGTGGGGATGGTGTATTTCAAAAATCAATACAAGCCATACAAATGCTAAATGCAGTAGGATATGGTCAACCCAATTCGGGTTTGCTTCTGGATTTGGTATATAACCCCTCGGGAGCCTTTCTTCCTGGAGATCAAAAAGCCTTGGAAAACGATTTCAAAAAAGCCCTTAAAATTGATTTTGATATCGATTTTAACCAACTGTTTACGATTACCAATATGCCCATCAGTCGATTTTTGGATTACCTAGTCGCCTCTGAAAATTATGAGGAGTACATGTATGCATTGGTAGAAGCTTACAACCCAGAGGCACTGCACAATGTGATGTGTATCAATACCTTGTCTGTTCGTTGGGATGGCTATTTGTATGACTGTGATTTTAATCAGATGTTGGATTTGAAAGTGGCTAATCCCGTCCAGCATTTGGATGATTTTGATGAAACCTTACTTCAAGATCGCACTATTTGTATTTCACAACATTGCTATGGATGTACCGCAGGAGCAGGAAGTAGTTGTCAGGGAAGTGTGGTGTAATGTTTTATCATAAACACCCTTATCCACCCTATATACTTCCCGATACTACACGGTTGATTGTAGGAACTTTACCACCACCTCGTTTCACTACTGGGGAGTTAAACGCCCAAGATGTGGATTTCTGCTATGGCAGTAGCAATGGTATGTTGTGGAAAATATGGGATTGCTTGTATGACCTGAACTTGGTTTATGAAAACACAAAGCATGCAATTGAACAACGCAAAGCTTTTTTGAAACGAGAAAAAATTGGTATCTGCGATATTGTGGGCGCAGCTTACCGCGATAAGATCGATGCCTCTGACCTAGGTATGCAGCAGCCTGAATTACGTGACCTTCTGGGAATACTCGAGCAACATCCCAAAGTGAAGACTTTAATCTTTACGGGGGGTAATAGCAAAAATGGCCCGGAATATTTTTTACGTAAACTCTTGATAAAATTGACTATTCCATTAGAATGTATAGACGATCAGGTTCCTCGTAAACATCAATTTGTGTGTGCTGGCCAAGTCATAACAACCCATAGCCTTACTGCTCCCTCAGGAACCGCCAACCGAGCTATTGGGAGTATGCCCGCCTATAAAGAAGCCAAAGCCCAGGATCCTCGTTATACCACCTTTGATTTTAGAGTGGAACAGTATGGAAGGGTTTTTGGGCAAACGTAGGTCATGATTTAAGAATAGATTTGGATATATGCTACATTAAAGATACAAAAAAAACACAAAAAGTTGGTTTAGGCTCTGATGGAGCGAATAAACGTTTCGATCTGGTCCACACCCTTTTCTTCTAAAAATTTGATGAAGGCAGACCCAATAATGGCACCACGGGAATGCAAACGAGCCGCTTCATAGGTTTCGGCATTGCTGATTCCAAAACCAACCACGGTGGGGGTGTTGAGGTTCATTTGGGCAATGCGCTGGAAATAGTCCGTTTGGGTGTTGCCGAAAGTACTTTGTGCTCCGGTCACTGCTGCGCTCGACACCATATAGATGAAGCCGTTCGAAACCTTGTCAATATAGCGAATGCGTTCCTCGGGAGTTTGGGGGGTGATGAGGAACATATTGTATAAACCGTGTTGGTCAAAGAGTGCTTTGTATTGCTCGTGATAAACATCTACGGGGAGATCAGGGATGATGAGTCCGTCGATACCCACCGCTGCACAGCGGGCTAGAAATTTTTCAATACCATATTGCATCATGGGGTTAAAATAGCCCATAAGCACCAAGGGAATGCTGATGTGTTCCCGTATGCCTTCCAATTGGGTAAACAGCTTTTCGGTTGTCATTCCATTGCGGAGAGCTTGGGTAGAACTTTCTTGTATGGTGGGTCCGTCGGCCAATGGGTCGGAAAAAGGCAAGCCAATTTCGACCATGTCTACTCCAGCGGCTTCCAGCTTTTTTAGAATAGGGACCGTATCTTCAAGGTTGGGAAAACCTGCAGAAAAGTAAATGGACAATAGTTTTTTGTCTTCGTTGAATTTTTGATCTATTCTATTCATTACAATTTAAAATAATCAATATAGGTATCCAGGTCTTTGTCACCACGCCCGGAACAGTTAAACACAATAATTTCTTCTGGCCCAAATTTACGCACATCGAGTGCTGCAAAGGCATGAGCCGTTTCTATGGCAGGAATAATCCCTTCCATTTGGGAGAGGGTAAGTCCCCAGTCCATCGCCTCTTGATCGGGAATGGAAATAAATTCTGCACGCTTGCTTCTAAACAAATGTGCATGCATGGGCCCAACGCCTGGATAATCCAACCCAGCAGAGATGGAATAGGGTTCAGTTATTTGTCCGTCGGGAGTTTGCATCAAGAGGGTTTTACTCCCATGGATGATGCCTTCTTTTCCAAGGGCAGAAGTAGCTGCACTCTCGCCAGAATCGATGCCCTTTCCGGCAGCTTCTACGGCGATAATATTGACACGATCATCGTTGAGGTAGTGGTAGTAAAGTCCAGCGGCATTACTTCCTCCCCCCACACAGGCAATCACATGGTCAGGGTAGTCGCGACCTTCCAGTTCTTGGAGTTGCCATTTGGTTTCTTCACTTATGACCGATTGAAAACGAGCAACCATATCGGGATAGGGATGCGGTCCAACCACCGAACCAATGATGTAGTGGGTGTCTACCGGATTGTTGATCCAATCACGGATGGCTTCATTGGTGGCATCTTTAAGGGTTTTACTCCCCGACTGTGCCGGACGTACCGTTGCACCTAACATTTTCATTCGCGCTACATTGGGTGCCTGACGTTTGATGTCCAATGCCCCCATATACACAATACACTCAATACCCATTAAGGCACAAACCGTGGCTGTGGCCACACCGTGTTGCCCTGCACCTGTTTCGGCAATGATGCGATTTTTCCCCAGGCGCTTGGCCAAAAGAATCTGTCCAATAGTATTGTTGACCTTATGCGCTCCGGTATGGCATAAATCTTCCCGTTTGAGGTAAATCTTGGTATTGTATTTTTCAGACAGTCGCTTGGCGAAATAAAGTGGTGTTGGGCGACCGACATAGTCTTTCAGCAAGGCGTCAAATTCTTTTTTAAAATCTGGATCGGCTGAAATTTTCAAATAACTTTCGCAAAGTTCAGCTACATTAGGATAGAGCATTTCGGGGATAAAGGCTCCGCCAAAGTCTCCGTAATATCCTTTTTCATCTACATTATAGTTCATACAATTTGTTTTTAAATTGTGTTAGTGCATCAATATTTTTAAGTGCTGGAGCGAGTTCAAATTTACTATTTACATCAATAGCATGGAGGGGTAAATCGGTATTTAATAAAGCTTTAATTTGTGGGGTATGCTCTAAGCCAATTCCTCCGCTGAGTAAAAAAGGTTTTTGGGAAGGATAGTTAGTCAGAAGACTCCAATCAAATCCATAGCCATTGCCTCCAGGAAGTTCCCCTTTGGTATCAAAGAGGAAGAAATCACTGCTGGTTTCATAAGGAGCTAAACTTGTGAAATCAAAATGATCTTTGATACTGAAGGCTTTGATTACTTCTACACCCAAAGACTTTACGTAGGAGCAATATTCCGGAGTTTCTTTTCCGTGTAATTGCACGGCTTGGAGGTAATGATCCTGAACCACGGTTTGAATATAATCCACCGAGGCATCCACAAAAACGCCTGTTTTTTTAATATGCTGGGGGAGGGTTGGGGTTGTTCCCTCTACAAAACGAGAGGAGGGTGCCCAAAAAATAAAGCCCATATAGTCGGGTGTTAAAGCCGCAAGTGCTTTAATGTTCTCTGGCTCTCGCATGCCACATATTTTTAGTTTCATACCTCCAGTTGTTTAATAAAATCACCAGCGGCTTGCCCGGGATGGTCTGTTTTCATAAAATTTTCTCCAACCAGGAAACCTTGATACCCATAAGTTTTTAAGTCTTGGATAGCTGAAACTTCACTGATACCACTTTCGGATACTTTGATAAATTCGTCGGGTATTTTTTCGGCCAATGTGCGACTGGTGTCCAAATAGACCTCAAAGGTTTTAAGGTTGCGGTTGTTCACCCCTAGCATATCCAAACTGGGCATGATGGATTTCTCCAATTCTTCCAAATTATGTACTTCCAATAAAACATCCAATCCTAGGCCTTTTGCTACTTCAGAAAGCTGCTTGATTTCCTCTCGAGTCAAGACCGAAGCAATCAATAGGATGACATCCGCACCGTGTGCTTTTGCTTCGATCAATTGGTATTCGTCGACGATGAATTCCTTCCGTAACAAAGGAAAATTTGTTACTGCACGAGCAAGCGTAAGATCGTCTAATGAACCCCCGAAATATTTACCATCTGTCAAGACAGACATCCCACAAACACCCGCTTCTTCATAACCTTGAGCAACCTCACTCACCGAGAGTGAGCTGTTGATATTTTGCTTAGAAGGAGATCTACGTTTGTGCTCGGCAATGATGCCCGAACTACTTGCTTTTAATTTTTCCGCTAGGGAGTTGGCTGCTCTTCCAAAAAGGGGAGATGCTTCCCAGTAATTGGTTGGAAATAGTTGCTTGCGTTGCTCTACTTCAATTTTTTTATCGCCTACAATTCGATCTAATATGGTCATGCTTTGCTTATGTTTTGTAAGCTCGTTAAAGCCGTTAATGCTTTCCCAGATTGAAGGGATTCTTTTGCTTTTTCAAAACCTTCGATGGGCGAAAGATCTAAGGCGGTGGCAATGGCCATTCCGGCATTGGCGCAAACGACATTGGTTTGGGCTTCGGTTCCTTTATTTTGAATCACTTCCATAAATATTTTTGCAGAGGATTCTACAGTATCTCCTCCGGCAATTTGTTCCGCTTTGAGGGGGAGAACACCAAAATCTTGCGGATTTAATATCCGTTCGCTGGTTTTACTAAAAGCCTTTGTAGGTCCAGTTAGCGAAATTTCGTCATAGCCATCTAAAGCATAAAGAATGGTAAAGTTTGTGTCTGTCTTTTGAAAAAGATAGTGATATAAACGCACTAATTCGAGGTTAAATACTCCAGTCAACTGATTCTTTGGGAAGGCAGGATTGACTAGTGGGCCCAACATATTGAAGAAGGTTTTAACCCCTAGATCTCGTCTTACCGGTGCCACGTTTTTCATCGCAGGATGAAATAGGGGAGCGTGCAGGACACAAATGCCTGCCTGATCTACACAGCGTTTTAAGAAATCGGCAGCATTGGTGAATTTCACACCTAAGGCTTCTAGTACATTGCTGGAACCACAACCCGAGGAAACGCCATAATTTCCATGCTTGGTCACCTTTACTCCTGCACCAGCCGTAACAAAAGAAGAGAGCGTTGAGATGTTAAACGTGTCTTTGCCGTCGCCTCCAGTACCGCATAAATCAATGGTGTCAAATTCGCTTAAATCAACAGCGATACACAGTTCTAGGAGGGCTTCTCTGAAACCTTTGAGCTCTTCTAGGCTAATGCTTCGCATCATGAATACGGTGAGGAAAGAAGCGATTTGAACGGGGTTGTATTGACCATCAGCAATGTTGATGATCATTTGCCGCGCCTCTTCTTTGCTTAGTTGTTCGTGTTGGATTAGTCGGTTGAGGGTCGCTTTCATAATTAACTATTGATCCAGTTTTCCAGTATTTTTTTTCCATTCGGAGTGAGCACAGACTCAGGGTGGTATTGCACCGCTCTAACATCATAGGTTTTGTGACGTAAGGACATTAGCTGCCCTTCTTCATCAAAAGAAGTACCGATGAGTTCTTCGGGCAGTGGTGTTTCGACTACCCATGAGTGGTAGCGTCCAATGTCAAATGTTTTGGGTAGATCCTTGAAAAGAAGATCCTCTTCGGTAACGGTTACTGGAGTCGCAATTCCGTGATAAACCTTGTCTAAGTTAATTAGTTTCGCGCCAAAGACTTCTCCAATAGCTTGTTGTCCTAAGCAAATGCCGAGTATTTTTTTGGTTGGAGCATAGCGTTCAATGGCCTCTTTGAGCAATCCAGATTCGTCTGGAATACCTGGTCCTGGAGAAAGCAGGATTAAGCTGTAATCTTCTAATTCGTCTAACTCAAACTGGTCGTTGCGTTTTACGATCACACTGCAGCCCAATTCCTCGAGATAGTGCACAAGGTTATAAGTGAATGAATCGTAATTATCAATAACAAATACTTTTTTCATATTATACTTCTTCAGCTAGGGTTAAGGCTTTGTCCAAGGCCCCTAGTTTATTATAGACTTCTTGCAATTCACTTTCCGGAACAGAATCGGCAACAATGCCTGCCCCTGCTTGATAATGCAATTGATGGTTTTTACTTAAAAAAGATCGGATGATGATGGCATGATTGAAGTTGCCATGAAAATCCATGTAGCCAATGGCGCCTCCATAGACGTTTCTTTTTGTGGTTTCGTAGCGATCGATGAGTTGAAGGGCATTGTGTTTGGGGGCTCCACTCAGGGTTCCTGCAGGGAAAGTATCGGCCACTACACGGAAGGTTTTAGCAGCTTCTTTCATGCGACAAGTCACCTTGGAGACCAAGTGAATTACATGGGAGTAAAATTGAATCTCCCGGTTTTTTTCCACCACCACTTCCGATCCGTTTCGGCTTAAATCGTTCCGAGCTAAATCGACCAACATTACATGTTCGCTATTTTCTTTAGGGTCTTTGGCGAGTTCTTTTGCTGCAATAGCATCTTGTTCGTCATTCCCGGTTCGTCGGAAGGTGCCCGCAATGGGATGAATCTCTGCTTTTCCTTTTTCTACAATCAATTGGGCTTCAGGGGAACTGCCAAAAATCTTGAAATCGCCATAGTCAAAGAAGAACAAATAAGGGGACGGATTGATGGAACGCAGGGTGCGATACACATTGAATTCATCTCCCTTAAACTCTTGCGAGAAACGACGGGAAAGAACCAATTGAAAGACATCACCACGAAAGCAGTGCTGTTTTCCTTTTTTGACAAAATCGATGAATTGATCATCGGTTAAATTAGAGGCTTTTTCCCCTACTTTTTCAAAGGTAAACTTGCTGCTATTTTTTGCATTTAATAGGCGTTCAATTTCTGGGAGATTGTGTTCTTCGTCATAAACATGTGAAAATAAATGTGCCTCATGATTGAACAAACTAATTGCAATGATGTTTTGATAGACGGCGTAGTAGATGTCGGGTATGTCATGCCCTGGCTTGGCTTTATTGAGTTGGATGTTCTCAAACTGATCAACAGCATCGTGAGCAACATAGCCAAAAATCCCATTACTAATGAATTTAAATGGAAACGCTTCATTGTCGAATTGCTGTGAAAATTGATGGATTTTTTCGGTTATATCCACTGTTTCATCTACATTGTCCAATGTTTTGCTTCCGTCAGGGTATGCGGTTGTTAATTCTCCATTCTTTAGTTCAATGGAGGCAATGGGATTGCAACAGATGTAGGAGAAATCATTATTGTTTGCATGATAGTCACTACTTTCCAATAAGAGGGAATGAGGAAAAACGTCTCTTAACTTAAGATACGCACTTACGGGCGTTAGCGTATCGGCTAAGATTTTTTTATGTTCGGTTTGCAGTGCAAATTTTTTCATCGGCTAAAATTAAAAAAGGCTTGTCGTGATGACAAGCCTTTGATAGTATATTACATAAGACAGTTGGTTCACGAATTTTGAAAGTTATTCGTGAGCCACCAGCTATTAAAAATTGTTGTTCGGTTCATTAAATCAAATATAGTATAAATTGTAATAACCCCAATCCTCGAACAATAATTATTTTTTTGCATGTGATCCGTCACAGTATCCATCTGGATTCTGGGTGTTTCCACAACCACATTTTGGTCTTTTATTTTCTAACATATTATTAAAATTTTAACGTTACATCAATTTCGAAGTTATCATATATGGTTTTATCACCAAGATTGTCGAAAAAAGAATCTGAACCATAACGAATATCAAACTTGGATCGATCTATTGTCAACTTAGAAATTGCTGTTTTATTTTCTATGTACAGGTCAAATCTAATGGAATTTGTGATACCTTTAATCGTTAAATCAGCAATAACTTCATAATGGTTGTCCATTTTTTGAGTTGCTTTGGTGATTTTCAAGTTTGCTTTTGGAAATTTTGCCACTCCAAAAAAGTCATCAGATTTTAAGTGACCTTCAAGCTTTTCTTTGTATTCTCCAGTCAAGTCGGTTACTATCATGCTATTCATGTCCACTTCAAAATTCCCTCCTGTTAGTGTATTGTTTTGCATAACAAGATTTCCGTCAACTATTGAAATATTACCTTCGTGTTGCCCTGTTACTTTTTTGGCTAACCAATGGATAGAACTGTCTTGATTATTGACAGCCATGGTTTGACCAAGAGCAGTAAAGCTAATAGAAGTTAAAAGTAAAAGTGTAAATAGTTTCTTTTTCATTGTTATTTATTTTGTTAGTTTATTTAATAATTCGGTTAATATGCTTTTTTCATTAGGTTTTAGTTTTTGAATAATTTTTTCTTGTGCATCATCTACAATGGGGTCTACAACAGTTAGAAACTCTTCACCCTTACTTGTGATAAACAACTCTATTTTCCTTCTATTTTCCTCACAAATTGTTCTTTTTACAAGATTTTTGTCAATTAGTTTGTCAATCAAGCGAGTAGTGTTACTCATTTTGTTCACCATTCGTTCTTGAACGGTCGAAAGGTTTGCCGCTTTCCCTTTTTGGCCTCTTAATATTCGCAGTACATTGAATTGTTGAAGCGAAATACCATGAGGTTTTAATGTCTGAACTAAACTTTCATAGACCCAACTGCTAGCTTTAAGTAATGTGATAATTGCTTCTTTTGTGTCCATTATATTTGTTAGTACAATATTTGTCTATACAAATTTAGTAAATTTAACATATAAACCAAACAATTTAACTTGTAAGAACAAAGAAGTGGTTGTATTTTAGTAAAAATTATATTACAATGGACTTGACACAACAAGAATGGGCAGCACAACAGGCTGAAAACAAAGAAAGTATCATATTGGATGTTCGCACTCCTGAGGAGTATTCTGAAGGACATTTAATTGGGGCAACATTATTAGATATTAGAAATCCACAAGGTTTTATGGATGGAGTTGCTGAATTGGATGCATCAAAAACGTATTATGTGTATTGCAGATCAGGGGCGAGAAGTACTCAGGCCTGTCAAATATTGAAAAGTCAAGACGTTTCTTCATGTTTCAATCTTCTGGGTGGAATATTAGAATGGGAAGGCGAGACTACCCATTAATCGTTTTTTATTCCCTTATTTTACGATTTACCATTTATTAAAGAAGCTTTTTTGCATTATTTGTGGCGCTTTCAAAGTTCTCCAAAAAGAATTTGAGAACTTCTGATTCGAAATTACTTCAGGTTTTAGACCCAGGGACAGCTAACCTTGATGCGAGAGCCTATTGGGACAAGCATTACAATTTTGCTGTTTTGAGTAAGAATAGCCCCAAAAAAATCACCGCAGATTTTTTAATTTGATCGTCATAAATACGATTATTCCCATACGCTTTGCCTATGCTAATTTTTCAGGAAGAATAGGAGAGTCAGACTTATTTGAATGGTTTTCCAAGGTGTCTAATGAACGAAACAGTATATTAAAAAAATCACAGATCATCAAGCCCCAAATATCAATGCAGGAGGAGATCAAGCTTTACTCCATCTTTATAAATAATACTGTCAACAGAAAAAATGTTTGTCTTGCAGGGTAAGATTTTATTTGATGAAGTCAACTTAAAAGTTTAGAATGCAACCAAATAAGTTTAAATTTGTACTGATGTTTAAACAAAAAAAAATCCGACAGTTTTTTGAACGCAATGGCTTTGCTGTTTCAACTCGTCTTGCGGAAGTTTTAGGCATGAAAGTAAAGAGTGTGCGTTTGTTTTTTATTTATGCCTCATTTACTACTTTGATCGGAGGATTTTTAATGTATTTGACTTTAGCTTTTTGGCTTAAGTTAAAAGACATGATTCACACCAAAAGGAGTTCAGTTTTTGATCTTTAATCCATAGCCATGCTCAAATCTCCACTATTTCAATCTCTACTTCTACTCTTTATAGCCCCCTTATTTGGAGTTGCTTGTTTTTATCTTGCATAACCGGACTATTCTCTTTTTGATGCTCTCTAAATGAAGGAAATCACTCTGAGTACATTAGGGAATTCTGAGGTGGGTGCATTCTCGGAAAAACAGAAGAGTTTTTGCAATATTTTTTATTATTATTGGAATTGTAGTATTTGCAATTTCGATTCGATTGATAGGTGAATATCTTTTGGAAGAGTGGGACGATAACAAATGGAAACAGAAAAAAACAAAAAAAGGATGGATAGATTAAAAGAACACAATATTTTATGTGGTTTTGGAAGAAATGGAAGACAGGCCGTAAATTTATTAAAAAGACACCATTATTCCTAAGTGGTCATAGAACAAGACGCTAATATGTTTAGCACAAATGAACAGGATATTGTTTTTTATAAAGGTGATACGCTTTCTGATGCAAGTCTTGAGGCGGTTCATATTAAAAAGGCTAAGTATTTAATTTGTGCGCTTCCTAATGATGCAGATAATCTTTTTGTAGTCTTGTCTGCAAGGCAATTAAACCCCAAATTAGTCATTGTGAGTCGTGTTTCTGAGGAGGTGAATCAATCTAAGTTGGAGTTGGCTGGAGCATATCATATTATTCAACCAGATAAAATAGGAGGAGACTATATGGCTGCATTTCTAACAGTTCCTAATTGGATTCATTTTTTAGGAAAATCATATTGGTGGGGTGATGAGGACATTCCAAATATTGAAGAAATTTCTTTGGATGCTTTGCCTCAAAGGTTTCAAAATAATACCCTTTCTGAGATGTCTTTTTTTAAAACGGCAGGCTGTAATGTTATAGGATATCGAGATAAACATTCGAAGCAATTGGTTAATCCCGACGCAAGTCTGTCACTATCAACTAAAGGCACTCTTATTGTCTTGGGAACGATCGAATCTTTAAAAAAAACTAAATGCAATCTTTAAGAGAGATTAGTTTGTTATTCTATTCCTTTTTAGGATATTGGGGTCTTAAATCGATTTTTACATTTTTTATGAAACCTAAATTTAACAAAACTTCACTTATAAGTCTGTTTTTCATTTTTTCTAGTTCTCTTCTTTCTGCCCAAGAGAAAGGTTTGGATGAACGTATTAATGATGCTTTTACTCCAATTGCGAATTGGTGGGAAGGGTTAATTTTACATAACTTTCCTGGAACTGAGATTCCAACTATTATCTTTTTATTGGTAGGAGGTGCTCTATTCTTTACTATTTATTTTGGTTTTGTTAATGTGCGGCATTTTGCAACGGCCATTAATACTGTACGTGGGAAATATGATAGTGTGGACCACCAAAGTGCAGAAAAACCAGAATTAGCAGGTGCGGGTGTTAGTAAGGATACGATTAAAGACGAAAATGAAGAAGGAGAGGTAAGTCATTTTCAGGCATTAGCTACAGCGGTTTCGGGTACTGTAGGAAACGGAAATATAGCAGGAGTTGCTCTGGCCATTGCCGTAGGAGGACCTGGTGCTACTTTCTGGATGATATTGTGTGGTTTGATTGGAATGTCAACCAAATTTGTTGAGTGTACATTGGGTGTAAAATACCGTGATGTGGGCGAAGATGGTACAGTTTATGGAGGTCCCATGTATTATCTGACTAAGGGATTACAAGAAAAAGGTTTTGCTCGTTTGGGAAAAGCATTGGCTGTAATTTTTGCTTTTTTATGTATTGGAGCCTCTTTTGGAGGAGGTAATGCGGCTCAGTCCAATCAAGCTGCAATGCAGCTTGTAGAATCCTTTGGTATGACAGGAGGAAATGCACGTACTATAATTGGTGTCGTCATGATGATTGTGGTTGGGATTATAATCATAGGAGGAATAAAACGTATTGCACAGGTGACAGAGAAAGTAGTGCCTTTAATGGCGCTTATGTATATCCTTGCATGTCTGTATATTATAATCACTAATTTTTCTTTTGTAGACGATGCTTTTGGAATGATCTTTTCACAAGCCTTTAATCCTCAAGCTGGACTTGGAGGACTCTTGGGTGTGTTGATCACTGGGTTCAGGCGTGCTGCCTTTTCAAACGAGGCGGGTGCTGGTTCTGCTTCTATTGCGCACTCAGCAGTTAAGACAAAATATCCTGCTTCTGAAGGTTTGGTAGCCTTATTGGAACCCTTTATTGATACGGTAGTAATTTGTACCATGACTGCTTTAGTTATCATTATTTTTAATGGGGATAATACGGTCTTTACCTATGGTGGAGAGGGTGGTGTAGTGATGATCAATGGAGTTGCCTCTGAAGGTGCAGGAATCACCGCAGCCGCTTTTTCAAAGTATATCTCATTTTCAGGTCCATTCTTGACTATTGCAGTAGTATTATTTGCTGTTTCAACCATGATCTCTTGGTCCTATTATGGATTACAATCGTGGATGTATATTTTTGGAAAGAGTAAAGTATCAGAAATTGTGTATAAGTTGATGTTCTTATTGTTTATCGTTATTGGAGCTGCAGGAGATATGTCTTCAGTTTGGGCTTTTTCAGATGCGATGATTTTAGCATTGGTTTTTCCAAATATGATCGGTTTATTGATTTTATTTCCAAGAGTGAAAGAAGAATTAGGAAAATATTTGAGTGCGATTGCACCTCTAAGAAAAGGATAATTACATATGCGAAAACGGCCTTTATTTGTGTTGACTAAACCACAACAGGGGGCTGTATTAGTTCTTGTATTTATTTTGATTTTCATTCAATGCTTACGGTGTTTTAGTCTAGTTTCAAAAGACAATTGACCTTGGTGTTTTGTTTGAACTTTTTTTAAATTCCCCAAACAAAATAAAAAGAATAAAACTATATTTGTATTAAAAATCTGCAATGTTTGATTACGAATTAAAGCCTAAAATTAATACTTCTGAGACACAGCGTTTTGTTTTTGAAGCAGCACGTGATTTTTCAACTCAGTTCATTCAGCCTCATATTATGGAGTGGGATGAAGCGCAATATTTTCCAAAAGAAATTTTTGGGAAAGCGGGTGCATTAGGTTTTATGGGAATGTTGATTCCTGAAGCATATGGTGGATCGGCTATGGGGTATCACGAATATGTAACCTTAATTGAGACTATTTCCATTGTAGATCCCTCTATTGGATTGTCAATTGCTGCACACAACTCACTTTGCACCAACCATATTTACACTTTCGGTACCGAAGCCCAACGTCTTCGTTGGTTGCCTCAACTATGTTCCGGAGTTACCATAGGAGCATGGGGCCTAACAGAGCATAATACAGGATCAGATGCCAAAGGGATGTCCACTACCGCTAAAAAAGAAGGAGACCATTGGGTGTTAAATGGGACCAAAAATTTTATTACCCACGGTATTTCAGGTGATATAGCAGTTGTGATTGCTCGTAATGGAGAGAAAGGGGACAATCATGGAATGACTGCATTTGTTGTTGAACGAGGAACGCCAGGATTCAGTGCTGGAAAAAAAGAAAATAAATTAGGGATGCGCGCTTCAGAAACTGCCGAGATGGTTTTTGATAATTGTAAAATTTCAGATGAAAATAGATTAGGCGATGTGGGAGATGGTTTTATTCAATCCATGAAAATTTTGGATGGTGGACGAATTTCTATTGCAGCACTCTCTTTAGGTGTAGCTAAAGGTGCGTTCAATGCATCCCTGAAGTATTCTAAAGAACGTAAACAATTTGGAAAATCCATTAGTAGTTTTCAAGGAATTTCTTTTAAGTTAGCCGAAATGGCAACGGAAATAGAAGCTGCTGTATTGCTCACTGAAAAAGCATCCGAATTGAAGAATCAGGGTAAGAAAGTAACCCAGCAAGGTGCTATGGCAAAATTATTTGCCTCTGAGGTATGTGTTAAGGTCGCAAATGAGGCAATTCAAATTCATGGAGGATACGGATTTACTAAAGATTTTCCAGTTGAAAAATTCTTCAGGGATTCCAAGTTATGTACTATTGGAGAGGGAACAAGTGAAATTCAGAAGTTGGTCATTGCACGTAATCTTTTGAAAGAGTAACGGATTAAAATTGTTCTGTAGAATCTTTGTGATTTGTAAACTTGTTTTACCTATATTTGCCCCCAATATGAAAGGAGGTGCTACAATATGTTAATTATTCCCATTAAGGATGGAGAAAATATTGATCGCGCATTAAAGCGATTTAAAAGAAAATTTGACAAAACTGGTGCGATGCGTCAGCTTCGTGCTCGAAAGCAATTTATTAAGCCTTCAGTAAAGAATCGTCAAAAAATCCAAAAAGCGCAATACATTCAAGGCTTACGCGACAGCGAAAGCATTTAAGCTTTTTATTCTACGAATATAGAACGTTATCCTATTTAAGTTTTTTAACTTTATACGGTAACGTTTTTTTATGTCTATACCTTCTTTTATTGATTACATTCTTTTAGAGAAGAAGTCTTCTTTTCACACCCAAAAGGCATATCAATCCAATTTAGAGGCCTTTCAAAATTTTTTGATATCTGAGGGAGCTTCAAAAGACTTGGAGGAAGTTTCCTATAGTCAAATCCGATCTTGGATCGTTGCATTAATTGAAAAAGGAAATAGTACACGAACGGTCAATCGTAAGATTTCAGTACTGCGTTCCTATTATAGATTTCTAACACGTGTTGGAACTATTGAACGTTCTCCTTTAAAAGAGCACAAAGCATTGAAAATGGCAACTCAAGTTCAGCTCCCTTTTTCAAAAGAAGAAGTGTCACAGCTTTTAAATTCAGATCATTTTCCTGATTCTTACACAGGAATACTTCAAAAAACAATCTTGAGTTTGTTCTATTACACAGGAATTAGAAGAAGCGAATTGATTGAATTAAAATTATTAAATCTTGATTTTTCAGCAGGTTTAATGAAAGTTTTAGGAAAAAGAAATAAAGAACGTTTACTTCCACTACTACCAGAAATTAAAAACCAGTTACAGCTTCTTTTGGATTGTCAAAAACGCCAGGGTATTCATGGGGAGCAGGGTTTGTTCTTCACCAGTGAAGATGGAGTTAAATTGACCGATTCATTTGTTTATACAACCGTAAATGATTATTTTAGTTTGGTATCAACAAAAACAAAAAAAAGTCCTCACGTTTTACGTCATAGCTTTGCTACGCACTTATTGGATCAAGGCGCTGATTTGAATGCAATCAAAGATCTCTTGGGTCATAGTAGTATAGCAGCAACACAGCACTACACACATAGTAGTATGACTAAAATAAAGGAAGTGTACAAAAATGCACATCCAAGGGAAAAGAAGAAATAATTAACCTTTAAAATCAATATCTATGTCAAATGTCCACTTTAGAGCCGTGAATTACACCGCTGATGTTAGTTTAAAAGAATTTGCTGAGCAGCGTTTAGAAAAACTTACTGTATTCTACAATCAGATTATTGAGATGCACTGTTTTACCAAAGTTGAGAATGCTTCTGATAGAATAAATAAGAGGGCAGAATTAAAGATTGAGATCCCTGGAGAGAATGTAGTGGTCAAGAAAATGTGTAAAACTTTTGAGGAGGCCATTGACTCCGCAGCCGATAGTGCAGAACGAATTTTGAAGCGTCGCAAAGAAAAAATAAAAGCTTTGTAAGAATTTTTAAATTTTGTTTTGAAACCATAAAAAATAGCATTTAATTTGCATTCGATTTTGGGAAACCAATATTCAAAAGCCGATGTAGCTCAGCTGGCTAGAGCAGCTGATTTGTAATCAGCAGGTCGTGGGTTCGAGTCCCTCCATCGGCTCTTTTTTCTCCGAAGAGAAAAACATTTAAGCTTCTATGTACGTTTATAGAAGAATTGAAAGCTCTTGAGCTTTTGTAAATATGATCATTGAAAAAGGGGAGATACTCAAGCGGCCAACGAGGGCAGACTGTAAATCTGCTGACTACGTCTTCGCAGGTTCGAATCCTGCTCTCCCCACTTGCTAATTTTGTTAGGTTTAAGAAATGTTTTTCTTATCTTTACACAATCAGTACCAACACTGATGTAATCAGTACAATGCGAGAGTAGCTCAGTTGGTAGAGCGTCAGCCTTCCAAGCTGAATGTCGCCGGTTCGAACCCGGTCTCTCGCTCTCTTTTTATTTATCGCCGATGTAGCTCAGGGGTAGAGCGTTTCCTTGGTAAGGAAGAGGCCACGAGTTCAAATCTCGTCATTGGCTCTTCTGAAGTCCACTTAACATCCATTTTTTCAAATACAATTTCAACTCACTATAATTGTTTTAGATCACCACATAACCTAATTCATTACAGGCTTTGACGATTTAGAAACACTTTGACTAAATCCTTCAATAAAAGTATTTACTTAAAATTATTTTGTTTTTCTTCTCCTATGAAAGTTTTTTAAGCACAAAGTCAAAAATCAATGACTTTTATTTCTAGTTTCAAATCTGAAGACCAATGCTCATTAAATAGCACAAATACTAAGTGATATCTTGGAGGTTTTTTTTTGTAATTTTAACCCATGGGATTAACAAACAACGATATATTCAAGAAACTTCGCGTAGCACATAAACTTCGTGATGATCAAATTGTTGAAATCTGTAATTTAGTCGATTATAAGATAACGAAGTCTGAGCTTGGTGCTTTTTTCAGGAATGAACGCCATGAGAAGTATGTGGAGTGTGGTGATCAAGTGTTGCGAAATTTTTTAAATGGCTTAATTATTCATTTAAGAGGTCCAATGGAGAAAAAGGGAGAAGCATGAGAAAATCAAAGATAGTAGGGAAGATTGTTTTTCAAGGTCTTCTGATTCTCATCATATTAATTGCATACAACCTTTATACAGGTAGGCTCACATTCTAAATCCCACGTGGTAAAATATGCTATAATTCCCTTTAAAGACTATTTTACTTGCTTTGCTATCGATTTTAAAATAAAATATGGACAAAAACGTTTTTGGAGAACCCCTTGAAATTTGTTGTACTGCCCCTATGACGGGTTATTTTAGAGATGGCTTGTGTAGGACAATAACAGAAGATACTGGCACACATACTGTTTGTGCGGTGATGACCAATGACTTTTTAAGATTTTCCGCTTCTAGGGGGAATGACTTAATTTCACCTATGCCATACTTTCAATTTCCTGGTTTAAAAGAAGGAGATAAGTGGTGTCTTTGTGTTTCAAGATGGATAGAGGCTGAGAAAGAGGGAAAAGCACCGAGCTTAGTTTTAGAGGCAACCCATGAAAAAACCCTTGAGTACGCCCCCCTTGAAATGCTTATAAAATATGCTTTTAAAGAAGCATCTATTTGATGCTACATAAATATTTTTGTTCTCTAGAAACTAATTCAAGCAATTAGTTTTTAAGTCGATAGATTCCTCTTTTTTTATTTTCACCAGTTTTATACAGCTCATTTTTAATTTGAGGGGAGAGGTTTTTAATAAATCGATGTTCAATTATGATTTTAAATGGTGTTTTTAATTTTATCATTTTTTTAAGTGAAATGGTATCAATTTTTTCAATCTCTCCTTTACTGTAAAACTGACTTGAATATGTTTTATTACTTAAGGCAAATACTGCTAAAGGTTCACTTTCTTCAATCAAATATTTGTCAGTATTATTGATAAAAAGAGGCTTTGCTACTCCACTTAGAAACACTAAAAGCAATAGAACTGGAATGGAGATTCCTACACCAAGATAAATTGTTCTTTTTTTATTCGTATTCCAAAAATGGGAAATCCAAAGGGCCATAGGGATTGTTGATGGAAGTATATAAGGGTGAATTAAGCTTGTTGAGGTTGTGAAAAAGAAGGGAGTCCATAACATCCAGGTTAATAAAAATATGCCCCAAGAGTTTTGGCGAAGAGTTTTGTAATGTTTTTTCAAACTTTGAAGAAAGAAAAGAGACCAGGGTAAACAAAACACCAATAAAAACCCCCAAACAATTCCATAGGGTTGTTGTTTAGGAAAGCCATATTTATCTCCTACCCATTCCGAATTGAAATAGCGATTAAAATGTTCACCTACAATAAAATAATCGATAAAACCAGGAGATGCTTTTTCCGTAAGGAGATACCAAGGCAATGCAATTAGAGTCATTAAGACACTTCCTAATAACCAAGGGGCAGTCTTTAGTGCCTTAAGTAATTTATTCTGAATCAAACACCAAATAACAATAGGAGGGAGTGAAAGGATCCCAATGATAGGTCCCTTGGACAATAGTCCTAACCCAAGTCCAAAAAAAAATAGATATCCCCAAAACTTTGGAGCTTCTTTTTCCATACTTTTCCAAAAGGCGAGCATTACCAAAGTTGTACTCAGGGTTAAAAAGACATCAGTAGAAACGACACCAGCATGTAAAAAGAATTCGGGAAATGTTAATAATATAATGCTAGGCAAATAATGAGAATTTTTATCATGACTAAATTTTCCAATCCACCATCCTATCAAAGTACAAACAATAAGGTAGGGTAGTCTTACAAAGAATGCAGAGGCATCAAATAAGCTGATACTTAAAGCACTTGCCCATGTGGAAAGAGGAGGTTTTGCCCAGAACGGAATTCCGTAATCAATTTGAAGAACGATCCAATTTTGAGTTTCTGCCATAATTCTGGCAATCTCGGCATAGCGCGCTTCCGTCTTGTCCATTAGGGGAACAACAGCATTTAGAAAGCCTCTGATGATCACAAGGATCCAAAAACTGCGTTTTAAAAAGTGATTACGTTCTAGAATAGCCCATGATATCATTTGAAATGTCTATAAATTTTAATTAAATCAAACCAAACTTTTATTCCATATAGCAAAGAAACCTTACTGTCTTCAGTATCAATCCAAGCTTTAAGTGGTACTTCTTCAATCTCTTCACATATTTTTTTTCTTCCAAATTGGTGGATCAAACGGTAAAAAATCTCAACGTCAAAAAGCCAAGTGCTAAGAAATGGATGAATAAATACTGAAGCAGCCCAATCTCTTCTAAAAATTTTACATCCACACTGGGAATCGTATATAGGGAGGCGTAACATAGTTGAAATAAAAGTTGCGATAATGCGCCCCAACACAAAGCGATATCTTTTTCTTTGAATGTTATTGTCCAGTTTTTTGATTCTTGATCCAAAGACAAAAGCTTTAGTATCACTTATTCTAGCAGCGATTTCATAACACTCTTCCAATGAAGTGGCTAAGTCTGCGTCAAGAAATGCAAACCTTTCCATTTTTATATTTTTAATGGCTTCGGTCATTCCTGTTCGTACCGCTTCTGCTTTCCCTTTATTTTTTAAAAGTGTGAAAATTTGAACTCGTTCTCCAAAGTCTGATCTTAATCCTTTGAGAAGTGAAGGGGTGTCGTCATTTGAACCGTCATCAACAAAAAAAAGAACAACTGAAGGATGGTTTTGAATGAATTTAGTAAAACGCTCCAATTGAAACCGTTTGGCTTCATTATAACACGGAATAATAATCGCTAGTGAATTCATAAATAGTTACAAGCGTTTTGCTTAAAGTATAAAGGAATTAAAAAAGAATGGAATTTTATATTCTAAATAAAAATACTTTTTTTGAGTCCTTACATTGTGTTTAAAAAATGACCTATTATTATAATATAAGTAAGTGTTTTTGTGGGTTTTAAAATTATTCTACTCTCTTTAAAAAAAAAAAAGGCATTTTTTACATAATTTTTTTATATAAACACGTAAACGATTAAAAAAAATTCATAAATTTGCGCTCCTAAAAATAACATTGAAACAACAATAATTATGGCTAAAGAAACATTTGACCGGTCTAAAC
>Ga0233395_1000423_pt1 | contig 22092 bp, 23 predicted proteins | sample 27DmetaG_FD_186029 | JGI IMG/M metagenome (GOLD analysis project Ga0233395, IMG submission 186029) | Seawater microbial communities from Monterey Bay, California, United States - 27D | ecosystem: Environmental > Aquatic > Marine > Coastal | place: USA: California | collected 2016-10-12 | reverse complement strand
TCATTGGAAAGCAGGAGAAGGCTTTTTATGGGATAGTAATCACCTACATTTAAGCGGTAATTGCGGACTTAAAGACAAGTATACACTTCAGATTTCTGGATTTTATACTGGGTAACTGCTTACTGTACTGTACGATCTTTTGGATCGGCAACATGCACACGTAATACATTATGTCTAACCTGAGTCAGGTGGTTAAAATTATATTCAAATCTTGGAATCAATGATTTTAGAATATTTTCCCATTCATTGTCTGGTATCATTGATAGCCTTTCGACTTCAGTGCATATCTTTTTCACTCGTTCAATCCCATCTTCTACTATGTCATAGTCATGGTTTATAATATCATCGAATACATCATAGCCTTGATCTTTGAGTGCCCGAACAGTACCTACGCATCCGTGCATTACAAATAACTGTCCTGTAGCGAAGGGCTTATATGCTTTTTCAGACAAAAAAGGAATATGATCAAAGCCTTTAAATACCGGTTCAAGACCATTGGGCATGGTTTCATGTACGAGTGCGAATTTAGTATTCCACATATGTTTCCATGTAATAGAACTATTTCCGTATGCTAAATTATCAACAAGTGTGTTACTATCACATGTTATATTTTTATCTATTGATCGTAACCAGTCAAAATCCGGATCACTAAGAGGACTGTTCCATTTAGAGTGTGACCATTTTTCTAGTCTATCAATTTGATGTTCTACTGCTTTAAAATCAGTTTGGCCATCTACTAAAGTTCCCAGAGACCAATACATATGTTTAAGTAAATCATTATGGTTCAGCATCAGTGCCATAAAAGTCCTCGGAAACCTACGCCTTCTCATATATGATGTACACAACATGGATCTTTTCTTTTTGTTTTTATAATGATTCATTTGCTTTGCAAAATTTTCTTTAAAATTAATCTTCTTGTCAGCACATTGGTCTGACATAATTTTTTCAAAATAATTTATGAAAATTGTATTATCTCCCATTGGATGAGTCGCATGATCATTAAATTTATAGCATGATGTTAGCCATCGTATTTTTTCTTTTGGTATATCAAAAATATGTTCTAACATATCAAATCTTACGTTAGTCCACCCTTCCATACCATGATCTATATAAAGCAAAGTATTATCATCTTTAATTATTCTAATCAAAGCAGGAGGAAATTTGCTTAAAAAATTAAGTCTATCTTTATTCATCACTGATTTTAGGAACTTTTTTCTTTCTGGTGTAGAATAAAATTCATCAACATCAGCTCCATCTTGTAATGTGCATAATAATTCTGAAGATTTCAAAGTATCAAACCGATCTATTGCATTTCTAATATATATTATTCTGTTTGTTACTATAGTAGGATGTGCCATATGGCTGGGATAATGATAGGTATGAGTAGCCTCAAAAACACCATCAATATGCTCTTGATATAAATTCAGAGTGTCACGAAATGATTTCATTTTATTATCTTCTTTCGATATCTTCTTCGACACAATTAGTTCCGTATTGTATCTCTACTAACTTTAATGGAGTGTCATGTGCGTTGACTAGTTGATGCCACATACCCACTGGTATATGCAATGATTGATGCTTGTAGAACACTCCATGCTCTTCAACATCAGTACTGCTAGAATTTAATGTATTCACAGTTGCAGTTCCTTCTGCCACAAACCAATGCTCGGAACGTTCTTTATGTCGTTGCATTGATAACATACCTCCGGGAGGTACTGCTAATTCTTTTACTTTAGTATGATTGTCATATTCGTGTATCACTCTATAATATCCCCATGATCTAATTGTTTTAGGAGCTTTCCACTCTTCTAGTATCCAAGACGAACTATTCTTTTTATCCTCGCCACCTACACCAAACACAAATTCAACATCATCAAAAATCATTTCAGGGATGTTTTCTTTAGTTCTGTCGCCACCATTTGCAAAGATAATTTCATCATTTGGGTAAATCATTTTTACATTCTTAATAGCTTCTATTGAAGAACCATCATCATCGCTGAATAATATACAATGATCTACCATTTTTAAATTCTCTATAATACGTACTCTTTCAGAGATAGGCATAAACGCTTTTCCCTTTTTTCGAGTAAGCCATGCGTCTGTATTCACTCCGACTACAAGTTTATCACCTAATGATTTTGCAGAATTAAAATATGCAATGTGACCTGAGTGCAGTGGATCAAATCCACCCGTAACTAATACTATTTTCATAACTATATTTATGTTGATAAATAATTGCAGAAATATTCTAAGGAGCAATATAATTATGGATATATTCAAATCAAGTACTTTTGTTGAAAGGGGGTTTTTAATTAATAATCTTCCACCTCAGGGAAAACGGCAATGGATTGGTGAATATGAAACTAGGTTATATGAAAATAATCTTAAGGTATTAAGCTCTAAGTATTGGAAATACACTAACCCAGAATCTGTTTCATACGAGAGTAATGATTTAGGATTCCGGGAAAATAAAAACTTTGATGATATAGATTGGAAAAATACTTCTGTTTTAGTAGGGTGTTCGTTTGCTTATGGACATTGCTGTGAAAAAGAGAATACAATAACTGAAATCTTAAAGCGTGATTATGGAGTACCATTTATAAATGCAGGAATCCCTGGTTCAAGTAATAGAATTATACATAATAACGCAATTACTTTTATGAAAAAATATAATCCTAAAAAAGTCATAATAATGTGGAGTTACCCTACTAGAAATACGTGGGTAAATTTCTATGAAGACGACCCACATTGGCGTGATATTTCTATTACACCATCAATTGAACATACGGTGAAAGATCGTAAAAAGAGAATTGTCCATGATAAAATTCCATCTGCATTTTATGACATTCATTGTGATAATACAATACATGAATGGATGACTGCAATGGACACCCATACACTACTTGGTAATAAACAATATTTTCCGGTTGATGAAGATGAAAATGAAATTGGAGCCTTTAGGGGGATTAAATGGATCAAACCAAAAAATCTGGAACCATATGAACAAATGAGTAAATATGATATTGAATCTTTTTCTTCTACTGATCCTTTAAAAAACTTATCAGTGACAGTTGATGATCTGCAAAAACCAGAGATATATGAAATCATTAATAAAATGTATGCTAGAGATTTGACATATGACGCTGGTAAACAAAAACTTCATGGTGGGCATTACGGTGAACAAAAGAATAGAGATATTGCAGATTTAATCTACAGAGAAAATTTTAAGTAAATGGATATATTTAATCTAAATGGAACCCCTGCTTTTGATTTTATGAGGGCAGATGTAACACCACATAAATATTTTTTAGGTTCGGTAGAAGAACAGCATTATAATAAGATTAGTAAAGTTATGAGTTCTAAATATTGGAAGTATGCTAAACTTGAAAAGATTAATTATTATAATAATTCTGATGGATTTAGATCAGACAAAGAGTTAGATGAAATAGACTGGAAAAATACTTCAGTTGTTATTGGATGTTCCTATGTATATGGGCAAGCATGTGAAACTGAAAATACTATATCTGAGATATTAACACGTGAATATGGAGTTCCGTTTTTTAATGGAGGCATTTGCGGTGCAAGCAATAGAATCACACATAACAATGCTATTGCATTCATGCGTAAATATAACCCTAAAAAAGTTATTATTATTTGGAGCTACCCTACTAGAAGTACATGGGTAAATTGTTCTGGTAGTAATAAAAAATGGGAACATCAAACTATATTGCCAATGGGAGTAGACAATATATATAAAAAGACTAAGATACGGGATGAAAAAATACCACCTGAATTCTTTGATGGATACTGTCTTAACACTGTTAATGAATGGAAATTAGCGATTGAAATACAAACGATGCTAGGTAATAAGCAGTATTATGCAATAGACAAGTATATAAATGAATATGATGATGCTAACTGGATCAAACCAAAAGACATGAGATTGTACGAAATGAAACTTGATCTACAACGTGGAAACACAAAATTCACTTTAGAAGACCTACAAAAACCAGAACCATATGAGTTGATTAATAGTCTATATGCAAGAGATTTACATTGGCACCCAAAACAACAACGTGTAGAGTTAGGTCATTTTGGGGAACAAATGAATAGAGATATTGCAGATTTAATCTATAGAGAAAACTTTACTTAACGTAGTTAAGACGTGTTTCTTTAGTATCTGGATCTTTCCAAACATTACCACAATCTTTTATCTTAGCGGTAATTTTAAAGACACCTTTTTTATTTGATAAATCATCTTTAGTAGTAAAGAATGAAACACGGTTACCATCAGTAGTAATAGCATTAACATTCCAACCCGCCCATGCAGTAGCTTGACGCTTAGAGATAATTTCAATTTCAGCAGTGATAGCTTCACCCTTAGTGCCGAGATATTCAGAACCAATTGAACGTTCTGTGAGTTCTTTTTGTTTTTCTTCACGCTCAATATACGCAGGTAGATACGCAACAACTCCGATGTGCATACGAGGCTCAAAATCATCTACATCTGAAATAAATTGATGAATTGAACTTTCAAAATCATTCATGTTATCGCCTAGAACTTTGAACATAAAATCCATTTCTAAGCTGTGCAACATTGCTTCTGCTTCAGCACGTAGTTCATCAGTAATAATATTTGGATCTATTTGTTGAACCGTTTCCATAACAAAGCGATTGGATGATTTGACACGTTCATATCGTTGAACTTCTTCCCCATCTTCGATTTTAGTAACGAAGTCAGAAGCGCCACCACGCTTTAGATATTCACCGTTAATACGTTGTGCAATAATAGCAAGTGCAAGCAAATCTACTTTAGAGATTGACTTATAGATACTATCAGTTACTTCTAACTCAGGGTTAGTGAAAACTTTTGCATCAATCATGATTTAACCCATGTATCGCCTTCAGTGCCTTTCCAACGATACCCTTGATCCATTTTATAAACTTCATATGCTGTAAGAACAGTATAGTTATCATCAAATCCTTCATCTAATTTAGAAATCAGTTGGTCAAATGTCCAACCAAAGAATTCGCAACGTTTATTAAGAATAGTCATAGCGCCTTTAATTTTCATTTGTTAGTCCTTTTTTCTGATTACTTAATTACTATAAAGTGATTCGTTAGAATTGTCAAGCATTAATTTTGACATTGCAGCATCAAAACTACGGACTACAGCCCATTGACCACTGTTACTGAGAGTACTATGAATTTCACGTGACTCTGCTAGAGTTAATGCAGACTTAGTAAAGAATTCACCGTTACGGTTATTTGCTTCAACTTTCCACATATTAAGCTGCCTCTCCAAATAATTTACCCATGTTTGAAAATACTACGTTGTAAGCATTCACTTCGTATTCGTAGTTCTCAAAGAATTCATCGTCTTCATTACCTGATGCACAATGCTCTTCCCAAACACGGTTCATAGCGTTCATACCTTCAAGAGCATCACCACGACCAAAGTTTGTGATTGTGTTCCAAGCAGTTTTGAAGTCTACTGTTTCTTTGTAAAATGATGGGATTCTAAACATATGATTCTCTCTTTCTCTAACTTATACACTCTTTATATAGTGATTCGTTATGAATGTCAAGAACTATTTTGAATAATTATGGTGATCTGCGTGGTTCCATCCCCACCAACATAGCAACCAAAGTAACTTAACGTTTTTTGATTCGCCACCGGTATGAGCAAGAACACTTGTTGCACTAATCACGTGAAATTGATAGATAATAAATGGAGATAGCATAAAGCATAGAAGTCTAGGGTCTATTAGTAATAATATTGCTACAGTTACTATATGCATATGAAACCAATACTTATGTGCTTTTTTCTGAAACTTACTACGTGCAAAATCTGCAATTAGCCTAGGTGATATTTTTTGTGGAGCGAACATAAGAAAATATACTCTGAACCAGCCAATGTGTGCAGGAGAGTGCGGGTCTTTTTCAGTATCGCTATACTTGTGATGTTGTCTGTGATTAGCACTGAATGATATAGGAGAACCTAGACCAGTGCATATCGTCAAGAATGTATAGAAGTAACTTTTGATGCTATCTTTGTATTCGCCATGGGAAAAGTAGAAGTGCATGATATCACTCCCAACAAGTTTGGCCCACATCATTGATAAAAAGAATACCGGGATAGCTATCCAGATATTAAATCCGTATACTGCTATACCTACTAACAATGCCAAATGATGTAGAATGATTAATAATAAGTTTCTATTCATATGAGTATTTATCTCAATGACTTGATATATTCTGGTATAATGTATCTATCAAGGTGAGGTTTAATATTATGTGTTTGTGTATCTGATATTTTATAATCTATATTATGCATAGTTAGATTTTTAATATTCTGTTCTTCAACAACTTTTTTAAACGATATAAAGTCAGTATCGTATTTCCCATGATAATAATCAATCTTAATATCATAGTCTCCGATATATGCAAACGGATCAAGTATCTTATCCGAGATGCGCATCTTTTTAAAATTGTATGTCTTAATAATATGCATGAACTGTACATCTGGCATATCTAAGAACTGGTCTTTAAGAGATTCTGGACGACTTGCCCACTTTAAATATTTCTGAACCCATGGTGATTTATCCCATTTAAATGTAGTTGCACCTGACATAACAAACAAGTGTGTGACAATATCATTTAATTGTATAGCATAAGTTGCACCCGCGGCTGCATGTTTAGACTCAACATGTATCACAATATTCTTATATTCTTTTGTAATACATTCTCTTATTTTTTCAACTGCTAATTCAACTGTATTATATGTATCACTTATTCCTAACATAAGATTACTTGGATATAAACTTTCTGGCATTCTAAACGGATCTTCGTTTACAATTAATAAGTCTGTGTCTTGGTCTATAAGTCTTTCACTAACATTAGTACGATTTGAAGTAAATCTCCCCTCAGGACCTGCAAATGAAGGGAACGTAATAACTAATGTATCATATTCTTTATCTGTTTTCTTTCTTAGAATACAGTAATCATCTGTCAACTTTTCAAACTTGTCAGTGTCATACGTGTTAACATTGTCACGTGCAAAGTCCCATGAGCCATGCATAGCTTTATCATGTAGTACGTTTTTTAGGTCACGATTGTATATTCGAGTAGAATAATCTACACGTTTACCAATATCTAATTTAGATTTTCGATATTGGTCTTGTATTATATTTTCGTTTAAAAAATAAGAATCGATTGTATCATCTAAATCATATTCTATATCTCTAAAGATAAGTTTCATTAATCGAATTCGGCTAGGTATTCCACTAAGTCTTTTATATTTTTAATGTCATCTTCTAGTCTTTTTTCATTTAGTTCAATATCAAATTCATCTTCAATTGCTACGATTAATTCAATAGAATCTAATGAGTCTATTCCAACATCTTTAAATGATGCTGCTTTTTCGATTTGCTCATCCGTAATCGTAATATCTAATCTATCGAATGCTTCTTTTTTTAGTAGGTCTAAAGTTTTGCCCATACTAATATCCTCCTTCGTTCATTTTAACATGTTCATACATTGGGGCGATTGTGAAATCTTCAGTAATACGCCCACGTCTAGTTGAGTTGGGATCTGGTATCCCACTTTCATTATTTGAATCCCAATTTGTGATTTTGACCCACCTGCCTCTATTGAACAGTTTGCCTCCTTCACGTAATGGGAATAGTATTGAATTCTTTTCAATAAATCTTCCATAGTATGGCTGACCATGATGACTCCATATATAGTCTTCACTCAGTCCGAATTGATCTGCACATAGTTTTACAAGATCACCTAACTGTGCATTGTCTTCTGATTCTTTTTGATATCTACCTATTTGACCAACGTTTTTAATTCTCATCATTACATTGCGTACATTTTCACGATCCATCATTTCTAATAATGCTGCTGGTGCTTCTTCATTAATTTCTGGAATAATAATTGTACTAACGTTTATTTGTAATTTTCTTTCTTTACAATTTTGCAATGCTTTGATCTTTTTAGTAGCACATCTCATCTCATCAATTGCTTCATACCAATCATCATTATCTACTCCGTTCATGCTGATTCCAACATGTCGTAATCCTGCTTGAATAAGAGTATCTAAGTATGCTTTGTGTGATAGACGTAATCCGTTTGTTACAATAGAACAACTATGTCCGTTCTTTGGTGCATATACTGCACGGATAAATTCAGCACAATCTTTAGCCATAGTAGGCTCAGCGCCAATAATTCTAACAAATGCTTTACCGCCCAGTCGTGCCATGAAGTCTTTAAACTTATCAAGATCCATATCAGGAATATCTCTGTTGGGTATATAGCAATTTTTACAAGTCATATTGCATTGATGAGTGATATCCGCTAAGATATCAACAAACGTATTTTCTTCTGGGAGTTGTTCGTAATAATTTAATATTCGTTCCATGCTATTATTTATCTTAGTATTTAATGATAAATATATGAAATATACAGGAGTAAGTTAATATGAATTCTACTAACGATATGAGACCTATGATGCGTAAGCGTATTAATTATCCATATTTTAAATATTATGGGAATATCACTGAGGGAAGTTTACATACACTACTTCAACATTTCAAAGACACTCCGAATACATTAATGGAAACAACACGTCTATTGAGAGAGTACCAACTTGATGACTCAGTTGCAAAGCTAACTCCTGACATTGTTGCTGATTATGGACAGTACGATATACAAACACACGTGGCAGGAACTCCATACGTTGAAGACAATTTCAGTAAGTTGAAAGATGAGTTCAAGCCTGTATATGATGAATTAGCTTATATGCTCAGTTCTTCTATTTGTAGAATGCGCTACGCTACTATAGAAAAGAATGACGATTTAGAATATCATATCGATCAACCAGGAAAAGATAGGTTCGTTGTTGTAATTGATGGCGAACATGTTATACACGTTAAAGCTAAGAACGGAAAATATATCAAACAACTAATGCTTCCGGGAGAACTGTGGTACTTAAACAGTAATTGGGAACATCGTGTAGAAAATACGGGAGATGGATTAAGGCTTGCATTACTCGGTTGTTTTGAATATAGTAATTAATCAAATTCGGCAAGATAGTCTGCTAATTGTTTTATATTTTCAATATCATCGAGTCTTTCATCTGACAATTCAATATCTAATTCGTCTTCTACTGATACGACAAGTTCAATCGCATCTAATGAGTCGACCCCGATATCTTTGAATGCTTTCCCACTATCAATGATTTCATCAGTTAATTCGATGCTCAGTCTATCGATAGCGATTTTTTTAATTGCATTTCTAGTTTTACTCATTTAATATCCGCCTTCGTTCATTTTAATATGTTCATATAATGGAGCAACAGTGAAATTTTCTGTTATGCGTCCACGTCTTTGTGAGTTAGGATCTGGGATTCCACTTTCGTTGTCAGTATCCCAATTTGTGATCTTAACCCATCTACCTCTATTTAATACTTTATTACCTTCACGTAGTGGGAATAATATTGAATTACTTTCTTGGTACATACCGTATAGTTTTGCATCACGAAAGCTGTTAATATAGTCCTCACTAACGTCCATCTGTTCTGCGCACAACTTAACAAGTTGATTGAGCTTAACGTTATCATCTACTTCTGTTTGGTACCGTCCTAATTGTCCAACGTTTTTAATACGCATTAATACATTGTTAATATTCTCTTTATCGAACAATTCTAATAAAGCACCTGGCGCATCCTCGTTGACTCCCGGAACAATAATAGTCCCAGTATCAAGTATAAATTTACGCTTCTTTAAGTTGCGCAATGCACTTATTTTCTTTTCGGCACATCGTAGTTCGTCAATCGCTTCGTACCAATCATCGTTGTCCACACCGTTAAGACTCAAATAGACATGTCGTAGCCCACTATCATGTATCTTATCTACGTAGCTTTTATGTGCTAATCGTAAACCATTAGTTAATAAAATACATCTATGCTCAAATTCAAATACTGCTTTTATATAATCATCACATCTTGGATTCATTGTAGGTTCAGCCCCAACGATCCTGATCATACAGCGTCCATCTAAGCGTGATAAAAAATCTCTGAACTTTTCTAAGTCCATATCAGGAACATCTCTATTTGGAATGTAACAGTTCTTACATGTCATATTACATTTATGCGTAATATCAGCCATTATGTCCATGAATGTGTTTTCTTCAGGTGATTGTTCATAATAATTTACTATTTTTTCAACATGCATAAATATATTTATCTTAGTAGTTAATTAAAGGAAAACGTATTGGAAATACAGAAAAAAGTACACATGGCTCGCCGTTCTCTAATCAGAAAGAGAAGAGCATATCCATTGTTTCAGTATTACGGTAATCTGACAGCTTCATCTATGCATACATTACAATTGTATTACAGTGATACTCCAATGGCTCTGGATAGTGCTAGGAAGTTACGACAAACAACAATGTCTGAAGAATTATCTGCTGTTGATACTAAAGATGTAGGTAACTATGGACAATATGATATACAAACGCATATAAGTGGAACTGAATTTACTGAAAGTAATTTCACTGAAATCAAAGACATGTTTAAGCATGTAGAAACTGAATTAGGGTATATATTAAAATCACCTATATGTCGTATGCGTTATGCTACTATAGAAAAGAATGATGATTTATTGTATCATATCGATCAGCCTGGAAAAGACAGATTTGTGATGGTGATTGAAGGTGAACATGTGATACATATGAAGTTAGCAGATGGTACAGTTACACGACAGTTGATGTTACCTAGCGAAGTCTGGTATTTGAATAGTAACTGGGAACACAAAGTAGAAAATACTGGGAACAAAAGAAGACTTGCATTATTGGGTTGTTTCGACTACAATAAATAAAAGAACTAAAGAGGAAATAATATGTTATATGCAAACGGATGTAGTTTCACATACGGAACCGGATTAGCTGACAAATCAAAAGCATGGCCTTTTGAACTAGCTGAACGACTAGGATTAGATAGAACTGAAACTGTAACAGAAGCACAGCGTGGTGTAAGTAATCAATACATTGTGCGTAATACTATCACAACAGTAAGTGACTTACTAGCTGAAGGTAAGAAGCCGTTCTGTGCAGTAGGAATGTCTGCTCCAAGTAGACGTGAACACTTTATTGAAGCGACAAATACATTAATACATAATGTACCTGCACATGAGTATCACGGTAATATTATGCTTGACGAACAAACAAACAGAGATATTGATTTATTCAATACTCTATACATGAAACATTTCTGGTCACCAGTATATGATTTTCATCAGTATCTAATTCACATTCTTACATTGCAAAATTTCTTTAAGAATGCTGGATTAGAATATATTATATTCAATTCATTGAACTTGACTCCTAATTTGCTGGAGCCAACTAAGTTTACTGAATTGTGTGAACAGGCAGATATGAATAACGTATTGACACAATTAGATATGACACGTGTATATGAACAACAAACGTTCTTTACATACATGCACGATAACGAGCTATACTTCAAGACTGAAGGCGATGAGCGTTATATGCATCCTGATGAGCAAGCACATGCTGATTGGGCAGACATTTTGATGAAAGATGTTGCAAACACTAGAGCAGGAGAAGGATAATGAAAAAGATTTGGGCAATTATTACTTGGCCAGTTGCCGAGTATAAAAGACGCAAAGAATTCAAAGCACGTCTAGCAGAACTACGCAAACGTGATCCATTTATTTACAAGTGAGAACTAAATGATTGTACTAGGTATATCAGGTGCCCTTAATCACGATGCGGCAGTCAGTGTTATCAAAGACGGCGAAATTTTATTTGCTAGTCATAGTGAACGCTATTCTAAGATTAAAAATGATCCACTACTGAATGAAGAAATTATTCAAGAGGCGTTGTCGTATGGTAAGCCAGATGTTATTGCTTGGTATGAAAAGCCTATACTAAAGAAGTTTAGACAATTCACTGCTGGTCAATTTGAATTAGCATTTGATTTAGATGAACTACCAGTAAACTATCTAAAGAAGTTTCCAGAATTAGATGGTATCAAAATTAAATATCAAAAGCATCACTACACGCATGCCGCAAGCGGATACTTTACTAGTGGATTTGATGATGCGGCAGTTGTTGTTATTGACAGTATGGGTGAGTATGAGACATTAACAATATGGGAAGGTAAAGGTGACGATTTAATACAAAAGTATAGTCAAGGTTACCCAAACTCAGTTGGATTATTCTATAGTGCAATGACACAACGTCTAGGTCTAAAGCCGCAAGAGGACGAATATATCCTTATGGGTATGGCAGCCTATGGCGACCTACATAGACGTGTTGACGGCAAGTCGCTAGTAAAGCACATTTATGATGAATTTAAAATCATTCTAAACAACAGTAATTTAGACCATTATATCATAGTGAATTTTCAAAAGAACTTGCACAGAGGATGTAAATGGTTCTTACCTGAGTTGACAACCGAACAAGATATGTTTGACTTAGCGGCTGCTACACAATTTGTATATGAACAAATGCTTGCTGAGATTATAAGAGATGCTAAAGAAAATGTAAACAGTAAGAACTTAGTTATCATGGGAGGTTGCGCACTTAACTGTAGTGCTAACAGCAACATCACGCATAACTATGAGAATGTTTGGATCATGCCAAATCCAGGTGATGCTGGTAGTTGTATTGGTGCATCACAGATGTTCTTTGATAAAAGAATTAACTGGACAACAGCATATCTAGGTCATAACATTGAAGGTACGTATCCTGTAGAAAAATCATTAGAAGCATTATTAAATGGTGATATCATTGGTATCGCAAATGGACGTGCAGAGTTTGGTCCGAGAGCGTTAGGTAATCGCACACTTACTGCTGATCCACGTGGCGACACTATCAAAGACAGAATGAATGAAATAAAACGTAGACAGAAGTTCAGACCATTTGCTCCTATGATACTAGAAGAAGACGTACACGATTACTTTGATATGCCAGAGAATATCACTGCAAGTCCTTACATGCAGTTTGTTGCTAAGTGTAAGTACCCAGAAAAGTTCCCAGCTATCATACACAAAGACGGTACGTCACGTGTACAGACTGTAACTAAAGAAACGCATCCAGGACTACATGAACTACTAACAAAGTTCAAAGAAAAGACTGGTTGTCCAATCTTAGTAAATACATCGTTGAACATTAAAGGTCAACCTATTGTCAATGACTTGAAAGATGCTGAAGATTTTTCTAAGCATTATGGAATAAAAGTCTTTACAACTGACGAATAATTTGTTATAATATAGATATTAACATACAGGACAACTATGGCTTACGACGGATTTTATCTAACTTACAAATCAGATAGAGAAACTAATGAACGATTTGATAGGGTGCGTGAACGTTTCCCTAATATTCGTATGGTTAAAATTAACTTAGAAGACTGGAATGATCCTAAGATTGTTGCCGCAGTTTCGAAGATTGCTTCAATTGCAAACACTAAACACTTTTGGATTATTGATCCAGATGTTGAAGTTGATGACGGTTTCGATTTCACATACGAAACTAGTTCATATGATGATGATGTAGTACATGTTTGGAATGCAGTAGAGCGCAATGTGTTTAGATCCGTTGTAGGGGTGAAGTTATTTAAAACATCAGATGTAAAGAGTAAAGAGGCAGAGTATATACAAGATGCTTACTTCTTATCAGGTGAATTTAAACAGCATGAAACTGAACAAGTAGAATATAAGCCAACAACAGAAACGTATGATATCTTCTATTGGGAAAAAGACTATGGCAATGACAATCTTATAAAACTTAAAGAGCGTTTCCCAGAAATTAAGACTATTAAAGGTGAAACTAATTTAGAAGTACATGAAACTTGTCGTAAAGAAACACGTACTGATTTCTATTATCTAGTACATCCCAACACAGAAATTGCAGACACCTTTAATTTTGATTACTCATTTGCTTTTGGACTAGACAAAGAAAAGCAGAAAGTTGTTGTATGGCAGAAAGAAAATCCTAAGACAAATCTAGTAAGAGAGTATCATGGCGTAGGTCTATTTCCTAAAGATGGACCTATGTTTAAAGAGCGTGAGTATGGCATATTTAATTTCAGACGCAAAGCAGTATACGAAAAAGATATAATTGCAAGTGATGTAGAGTTCCCTGTAATTCGTACAAACGATCTACATAATCTTAATCGTACGGTTGATACAGAAATGTATTGGCTTGTACACAATGATGTAGAAGACTTCTCTGATGAATACTATCCATTCTCATATGATAGAGAAATCATTCATAACTTTAACGTAAAAACATCAAACGGAAACGTAGTGCGTAACGGTGTTAGGCTTGTTCCTAAAAATTATGACATTGAATTACAAAAGGATGTCGATCAAGTAATAGGTACGTTGAAAGAAACTTCAGTCATAAGTGCATCTACACTTAAAGGTGGACTTAATAAGATTGAAAACTATCCTGCTTTGATTGTTGATCCAGCAGTTGAACTAGTTGATGGATTCGATTTTTACCCTGACCTATATGAACTAGCAAGCGCACATATATTTGAAAAAGGTGTAGTGTTTGTTAATAGTGAGTATGACGAATTTAATATTAAGATTCAAGAAACAGTGGCAGCGACAATACCAGAGTATGATGTGTTTGTTTATAGTTCTGGAAACAACAACAAAAACGTAACACAATACAAAGATTATACAGTACTTAGTGGTGATATTGTTAAAGCCCATGAGACGGCTCGTTCACAGTCAAAACATAACTATTACTACTTCATTGCAGATGATGTAGATGTTTCTAATTTTAAATTCGATTACCAATTTGAATTCTCAATGACAGAAGAAGGCAGACAGCAAATCGTTGTTTGGCAGAAAACAGACTTTGATGACAATCCGATGGAATATAAGGGTGTTGGTCTGTTTAGAAAAGATTATGAATTATTCCCTGAAACCAAATATAGAAATTATGATTTTAGACGTAGAGCATTGTATGTACAGACAAATGATGTAAAGCCAATCAAGTACCCTACTGTTAAATCTATGGATGATGTTAATTCATGTGGATATGAAATGGCATGGGTAATCGATGATTGTGTAGAAAATTTCACACCAGAATTTGTCCCGCCATCGTATGATAAAGAATACATTCATAACTTTAACGTTATTACACAAACAGGTGCTGTAGCACGTAATCATATTCGTCTTGTTCCTGTTAACTATGATACAGAGAAGCAGAAAGATATTGATAAGGTATTGGGCAATGTTAAAGAATTTGATGTAATTCTATCCTCAACCCTTAAAGGTGGTATAGCACAAGTAAAATCTTATCCGACATTGATTGTAGATCCGGCAGTTGAACTTACTAACTTTGATTTCTATCCTGATTTATATGAACAAGTGTCTGCACATATTTTTCAAAAGGGCGTAGTTCTATTAACTAAAGAATATGATGAATATAATGTAAAGTTCCATGAGCGTAAAGTTTCTGTAGTTCCAGAGTATAACATATATTTTTGGCAGAGGGAAAACTTCGGAGATGCGAACTTTAAAGAACTTAAAAAACGTTTTCCGAGTATAGAGCGTTGTTATCATAAGACTGGTACAGAATTACATGAGTATGCAAGCAAGAATTCTAAGCACAATTATTATTACATCATAACCTCAGATACTAAAGTTGGAAATTTCAACTTTGATTACGAATTTGATTTTTCATTGACTGAAGAAGGTCGTCAACAGATTGTCGTATGGCAAAGAACAAGTCATGCAGGCGATGCACGTGAATACTATGGCGTGGGACTGTTCAGAAAAGACTATGCAGAATTTGATGATAAGCAATATACAAAATTTAACTTTAGACGTAGAGCATCTTATGTAGAAACTAAAGAACTTACTGACATACCATTCGATGTTATGCATGTAGATGATTTGCTTGATACGTCTGTAGCATCAAAAGCTGATACTGAAATGGTATGGTTAGTTGCGAACAACGTAGATTTTGAACAACCAGACTATGTTCCATTATCATATGATAGACATTATACACATAACTTTAATGTTTATAACGGAGATACTGTTATTCGTAACGGAGTCCGTCTTGTTCCGCATAATGGCGGTGATAGTGAGCAACAAAAAGATGCTGATATAGTTGCAGGCAAACTACAAGAAATTGAACGTGTCGAAGCACGTACAGTTGAAGAAGCTGTAAAACTTGCTACACAAGATACATTCTGGATGGTTAATCCAGATTTACAATTAACAGATGCTACGATTGATGATTTCTATCCTGACTTGTACGACACTGGTCCTACACATATTTGGAAGTTCACATCCCGTAAGGGAGTTGAGTTAGGACATGGTGGTCTCGCACTATCAAATAAGAACTATCATCCAGAGAATGTTATCTATCATGATGAATTTGTAGCACGTATTCCTGACAGACATAATATCAAAAAGTATTATACACGTGACCCGTATAAAGCATACAAGCAATCTAAGAAGCATGTGTTCTATTGGGTTGTTGATACAGTTGTAGAGCTTGTAGATGATTTTGACTTTGATTACTATCCAGACATTCACTCTATTGAAAACGTTTTTGCATTTAAGAGTGAAGGCGAAGCTGATGCTGGTGTGTATCTTGTACATCGTCCGCATCTAGCAGAATTCAATCCTAGTGAAGAAGACTTCTCATTCGATAGATTTAAGAATATTATTCGTGTAGATCAAGTAGCATCACGTGTTACAGGACACCCTGCATTCTATTTTGATGAAGGTATGTATGCAGAGAATACTGCTAAATTTACAGAACATAAAAACATTGATGTGATTGATGCAAAGGATCTTGCGGCAGCATATCAAAAAGCAGCAAAGATGACAAAGACTGGATACTTCTGGGCGTTAGACAATGATGTAGAAATGCTAGAAGAATTTGATAGAACATTTTATGTTGATAGGCACCACAAGTCACACTTTCATCTATGGCCTAAAGAAAGTCCTTATACGGGATATATTCACCAGTTCGGTGGTCTAAAACTTATTCCTGCAAGTGCTATTAAAGAATTGAAGCCCGATGCTGATAAGTTACGCAAGATGAACTTTAAGAATAAGAAGCCAGTAAAGAAAGCTAATGTTGCTACACGTGATATTCCATATGATGTTATCATGTTGAGCTACCAAGAGAAACTTGCAGATGAACATTACGCTAAACTATTAGAGCGTGTTCCACATGCAAAGCGTGTACATGGAGTTAAAGGTATCTTTAATGCTCACCAAGCCGCAGCAAACTTAGCTGACACCCGTATGTTTTATGTAATCGATGCTGATGCATTGTTGTTAGAAGAGTTCAACTTTGAATACTTCCCAAGTGTATGGGATGAAGACACTGTGCATACTTGGAAGTCTAAGAACCCAGTTAACGATTTGATTTATGGGTATGGTGGATTGAAACTGTTCCCAACACAACTATTGCGTGATGCAAAAGATTGGCGTATTGACTTTACAACATCTATCTCTGAGAAGTTTAAGCCAATGCCAACACCAGCTAACTACACAGCGTTTAACACAGACCCATTCAATACTTGGAAGTCTGCTTTCCGTGAGTGTACTAAACTTGCATCTAGTATTATTCATCGCAATAAGCAAGACGAAGATGATGAACGCTTAGAAGCATGGTGTACTAAAGGAGCTGATAGAGAGTTCGGAACATACGCAATTGCAGGAGCCAATGCCGGACGTGCTTGGGGGACTAAACATGCAGATAATGATGAAATGCTAGGTAAGATTAATGACTTTGCTTGGTTAGAAGAAAAGTTTAAGGAAGATACTAATGAGTAATATACATGAACGCAGAAGCCGCCGTGCTGCTAAGATTAAAAAGAATGACGAGTTATATGAAGAAACTGGAGTAGCAGAACTAATCGAACAAGAAGAGTTAGATGAAGACCCAGAGATTCTAGAGACTGTAAATTACAAACGTGTAGAAAGAAGACGTGCTGCACCATTAGTTAATGACGAATACGATTATCAAACGATGGCAGTTGAATATTCGAAAGAGAACGTTGCACAACAGTTGGGGAACTATAGACAATCAATGGATTTCTTAACACATATTTCTTCGCCATTGGATGATAAGTTAACGGATAGATTAAAAGATATTATATATGCATACCCAAATATTGATTTTAGCTCATTTGTCAATAAAGAAAATGCAAAAGTATATAGTTGGGTTGTTCAGCAAATACAACATGCATTCGGTGACAAGTATCTAGGTGCGTTATATGTTTTAGGTGGCGGTATGGGAATTCTACCAGCTATGTTGTTTGATACTAAACTTAGATTTGAGAATATTCGTTCATTCGATATTAACGGTACGTGTCAATTCTTATCAGATGAAATGATGAGTAAAGAGTTACTTGCAGATTGGCGTTTCAAAGCAACAACACAAGATTTATTTAATATTGATTATGCGGAACATACATTTATAACTAGATTACAAAACGGAGCTTTAAGTGATCCATATACAGAGATTCCAGGAACTATTATCAATACAAATATTAGTTACTTACGAAACTACAAAGACTGGTACAAGATGATTCCAGACATGCGTAGATTAGTCATTGTAGGAGAGACTGGAAATGTTCCTAAACCCTTTGCTAGTTCACAAAGTTTTAATAAACAGTTTCCAATGAACTTTGAATTATACACTGGTGTTATCACATTTAAAGACAAACAATACTATCTAAAAATAGGACACAAATAATGAAACCATATCAAGTAGCAGATAGACTGTCATTACTATACGGAGAGAAGTATCCGTTAGTTAACGAAATTGCGAGAATTGTAAATACGGAAGAACTTAGTAGTATCTTTACACTGACACAGTTCATGCTAGGACGTAAACACAGTGAAACAGTACGTGCATTCATGAACCTTGTGTATGAACGTACAGATGATGACAATGTATTTGTTCTATTTAAAGTATTGAATGTCATTTCGCAAGACGAAGATGCACTTGATGCGTTACGTAACTTTATGGCAGTTGACACTCCAGATAGACAAAAGTTATATCTTGTATTCAGAGTTCTACATGGATTGTATCCAGATGACACAGATTTCATTGATAACTTAAAGAACATTACATGCGGTGATGGTGAATTCTCACGTGACAATATCTTTGTTCTGTTTAATGTTGTTGAACGTGCATTGGGCGAGAGTGAAGTATTGAGTGCGCTGAAGAATGCATGTGGTACTGAAAAATTTGTTAAGTTACAAACTGAATTACTTTTTAAGTTAGTAATGTCATTTCCTGATCCTACAGAAGAAATATTAGATGCACTAAAGAATATTATAACAGTAGAAACGGAACCAGACTTATTTCTGTTGTTCAAAGTTTTACAAGCAATTGATCCAGATTGTGTAGAGGTAGCACTACTAAAATCTAATACGCTTATGAAAACTAAGATGGCTGATACAGTTGATTTCATTACTGGAGGTAAGTACATCATTCCACAGAATATGAAAAAGATGATTAATCGTTTCGAAAGTGATGCGCTTACTGATGCTTTCTCACGTGGACAGTTACGTTCTAAGAAATGGTTGATTGATATAGTTAAAGCACTTGAAATTGATTTAGGAGATACAATCTATGTATGTGCAGGTTGGTACGGAGTATTGAGTGCATTAATGTTTGAACGTATTGATGCTAAGAACATTTATAGCTTTGACATTGATCCTAGTACTGATAATCCTGCTGATACTCTCAATAAAGAATATATCATCAATGGCATGAGATTTAAAAGTTTTGTTAACGATGTTCGTGAATTGAAGTATGAACCACAGATATTACCTATAAATCATTACAAGTATAGCGATGCAACAGAATTTGAGAAGACTAAATCTACACTTGATATTGAAGGTCCAACATGCATTATAAATACTAGTTGTGAACACATTGAAAACTTTGATGAATGGTTTGCTGGAATACCCAAAGGAACACTCGTTATTATGCAGAACAATAACTTTACAGAACATGATGATGAAACTGTAGTTAATACTATCAGTGATGAAAATGAATGGTCTGCTAAATTAAACTTATCAGAAGTAATCTTTAAGGGTACATTAAATTTAGAAAAGTATGACAGATATATGGTTATCGGAAGGAAATAAATGAGGACAGTACTACCCGAAAAATTCTGCATGGCGCCGTTTGTACATCAGTACGTACATAGTAATGAGACAGAACGTGTATGTTGCATGACTACTGAAGAAGGACCAGTAAGACCCAATGAAGAATTAGATTTAAAGAAGCGATGGAATGGTGAACATTTAAAAAATATAAGAAGACAGTTTTTAACTAACAAAGAACCAGATATATGCACTAAGTGTTTTTCAAATGAACGTGTAGGCGGAATTAGTGACAGGATGCGCTTCAATGATATGTATGTTGGTAAAATAAACCCAGATGTAATAACTGGTAATCAGTATGGGTCTCCGATAGATTTAGATATACGTCCTGGTAATTTATGTAATTTAGGATGTAGAATGTGCGGTCCAATATCTAGTACTACTATACAAAAAGAGACACAAAAGAATCCAATAATGCAACATATTATGGGTAGGGGTGATATTGAAACTACTGATGTATTAAAGAATGCTAAAAATCTTGAATTCCTTCTAAGAAACGTTGATAAGGGACAACGAGTTAAATTTTTGGGCGGCGAACCTACAATTATGCCAGAGGTAGATGAGTTTCTTAATATACTAATGGAACGAAACTTATTAGATGTCCCATTGCACTTTACTACTAACTGTACAAATGGTAACAAAAGATTTATTGATAAGATATCAAAGTTTAATAAAGTTTCATTTAACTACAGTGTAGATGGTATAGGTGAAGTAGTAGAATATATTCGACATCCAGTAAAATTCAACTCTATAAATACAAACATACAGACTTATGCAGCGATTGCGTCACATGGCGAGATCAGCTTTACTTTACAAGCATACAATTTTTTTAATCTAGTTGATACTATTAAGTGGAGTTCTGCGTTAGATATTAGTTTAAGACCAGAACTATTGATGCATCCAGATCCATTAAGTTATAAATCAATTCCTTTAAAAATAAGACGTAAGCGAATACCATTAATGATTAAAATGATTGAAGATATACCATTGTCGGGATCAATATCAAGAACCCAAGTAAAGCAGAAGGCTATGCCTGCACTAGAAAGAATCTACGCAGATAAGGAAGAGTATAGTTTACAGAATCTTGCTCGGCATACAAAGATTATTGATACTGTAAGAAAGCAACATATAAAAGATTATGTCCCAGAAGTCTGGGACTTCATAAAAGAGGAATACCATGCTATACAATTATAAAGATATTAAAGTCGTCCATCTAGAAATCACAGAGAAGTGTCAAGCGACATGTCCTATGTGTGATAGAAATATAAATGGCGGCGTTGATAATCCAAACATAGGAACACATGAACTTACATTAGAAGATGTAAAACGTATCATGCCTCGTAAGTTTGTGCGTCAATTAGATAGGGTATATCTATGTGGTAATTTTGGAGATCCTATTGTAGCCAAAGATACATTAGAAGTATTTAAATATCTTAGGTCATGTAAAAGAGAACTTACATTAGGAATGAATACAAACGCTGGCGCACAAAAACCAGACTGGTGGAGAGAGTTAGCTGAGACATTAGGCAATTGGAGTTATGTAAAATTTTCATTCGATGGACTAGGAGATACCAATCATCTATATAGACAGGGTGTTAACTGGGATATTGCATGGAATAATGCTTTAGCATTTATTGAAGCAGGCGGTAAAGCAGAATGGGATTACTTAATTTTTGAACATAACGAACATCAAGTAGAAGAAGCACGTGCGCTTTCTGAAAAAGTCGGTTTTAGAAAATTCCTACCAAAGAAAACTGGACGTTTCTTTTCAACTATGAAACATACTAAAAAAGAATCACACCAAGCAGTAAACCGAAAAGGCGAAAAGCAACAATTACTATCAAAGCCTAAGGAAGTGAAGTATCAAAATAAAGCAATAGAGAAAATTGAACTT
>Ga0233395_1000415_pt1 | contig 22158 bp, 20 predicted proteins | sample 27DmetaG_FD_186029 | JGI IMG/M metagenome (GOLD analysis project Ga0233395, IMG submission 186029) | Seawater microbial communities from Monterey Bay, California, United States - 27D | ecosystem: Environmental > Aquatic > Marine > Coastal | place: USA: California | collected 2016-10-12 | reverse complement strand
TGGGTAACCGCGAGGTATCCGCTCCTGTAAGCCAGAGTGTCTCTCAGATGCTTTCCGATTACCTGGAGGAGCATCCCAACGAAGCAAAAACGATTGTATCAAAAGTTGTTTTGGCTGCAAAGGCAAGACAAGCAGCGCGCAAGGCACGTGAGATGGTGCAACGAAAAAGCGTTCTTACTGGTGGTGGACTTCCTGGGAAGTTGGCAGATTGTTCGTCGAAAGATCCTGCAGAAAGTGAGATCTATCTTGTTGAGGGGGACTCGGCGGGTGGAACTGCGAAGCAAGGCCGTGATCGTAAATTTCAGGCGATTATGCCCTTGAGAGGTAAAATCTTGAATGTGGAGAAAGCGATGCAGCACAAGATTTTCGAAAACGAAGAAATCAAGAACATTTACACCGCATTGGGTGTTCGTGTTGGAACAGAAGAAGACCAAAGAGCTTTGAATATGGAAAAACTGAGGTACCACAAAGTGATCATTATGTGTGATGCCGATGTGGATGGTTCTCATATCGAGACATTGATTTTGACGTTCTTCTTTAGGTACATGAAAGAAATGGTCGAAAATGGCTACATCTACATCGCAACACCGCCGTTGTATCAAGTGAAAAAAGGTGCGAAGTCGCAATATGCATGGGACGATAACCAGCGGGACCGTTTGATTCAAGAGATGAAAGGGTCAGGTTCAGAGTCTTCTGTTGGTGTTCAGCGGTACAAGGGTCTTGGTGAGATGAATGCGGAGCAGTTGTGGGAAACGACAATGAATCCAGAATTCAGAACCTTACGTCAGGTAACGATTGAGAATGCGCTTGAGTGCGATCAAACGTTCTCCATGTTGATGGGAGAAGAAGTTCCTCCACGTAGAGAGTTTATTGAGCAAAATGCAAAGTATGCGAAAATAGATGTTTGATCTCCTCCCAAAAGAATCGATTAAAATTGAAAAAAAACGCTCCATTCGGAGCGTTTTTTTTTGTTTTATACATCTTAATTTTGATAGTAGCGCACCTTTTTTAGGTCTTGCGCTTTTTCTTTTTCGCTGCGGGAAATAAGATATTGTTTAGGATCAATCTGTATCCCGGTGAGTTTGGGTGCAAGTTGAGGTCTGTTGGTGGATCACCGACACGGTGTTGGTAATCTTCTGGATCGTGCCCACCGTAGAACGTCCAAGTTCCTTGTCCGTATTCTCCATGGATATAACGCGCTGTGTTGAGTGATTTTGTTTCTCCCATGACCAGGACGTTGGATTTAATAAAGTCTTTTTTGAAGTCTGTTGTTTGCCCCATGAATCCATTGATTACATCGGTGTGGCATTGGGTGAGCATGGTCGGTACAACGTCCCATTTTGCAGAAAACTCGAAGAGTGTAAATTTGTCGATTTTTGCTGCGGCTGCTTCGGGAAGTCTTCGTTTCCTTAGTTCGGTTCCATCGATGTTTGAATATTCGTATTTGAGTGGGTCGCGCACGAGCTCGAAGTCTTCGAAAGCGAGTGTGTTTGAGAAGTCAAGTGCTTCTTGGCAGTTCCTGTGTGAAGGATCACCATCAAACATGGATTCGCAAATGTCGGTGTTGTGCGCGGCGAGCCCGATATCGAAACTGTCCGTTCCGCTGCACATTGTAAATAGGAATCCGCCTCCAACTACGAAGTTTTTGATGTCTGTGGCTACGGCCAATTTCATTTCGGAAACCTTGTTGAAGCCCAATTGTGCAGCAGAGGCTTCGAGGTCTGCAACTTGTTTTTTGTACCACGGGTAGGAGCGGAAGCTAGAGTAAAACTTTCCGTATTGTCCAGTAAAATCTTCGTGGTGGAGGTGCAGCCAGTCGTATTCTGCCAGTTCTCCCACGACTACGGCTGAATCGTATACTTTATCGTATGGAATTTCTGCGTATTCCATTACGAGTGTTACGGCATCGTCCCAGGGTTGTTTCCCACCGGGAGTGTAAACGGCAATTTTGGGTGCTTTTTCGAGTTGAACCACCTCCATATTTTTCTCGGGATTGGCAATTTGGTCTTTGATTGCGAATGCCTGTCCGTCTGCGATGATTTCGTAGCTGATTCCACGCACGACGAGTTCTTCCTCTATTGATGTGAGGTGAGGTGTGAGGAATGCTCCGCCACGGTAATTGAGAAGCCATTCGATCACGATTTCGTTTTCAAGGATGTAGAATGCGACCCCGTAGGCTTTGAGATGGTTCGTTTGTGAATCATCCATGGGGATTAATATTTGGGATCCCCAAGAGAGTTGGGTGCTAAGTGCAATTGCGAGGCAGACAAAAATGTGTTTCATTGTCAATAAAATTACAAAAATCTTGACTAAAATGGAGCTTCGCCGCCTTCAGATGGATCGAAGTCTTCATTTTCTTCGTCGAGGGAATTCATTTTGCTTGGAATGGTGTATGTTCCGCTTTCTTGATCGAAGTTGCTGTTTTTTGCTGTGATGCTTTCATTGCTAATAGCTGCGGGTGCTGCAGGTCCTCCAGACATACCTGGGGCGTCAAAGTTGCTCTCGATGTTTTCAAATCGTGCGTATTCCTTGATGAAGCGCAGTCGAACGCTGTCGAGGGCGCCATTTCTGTGTTTTGCGATAATTATTTCACCAATTCCAGCGTTTGAGTTTCCGTCTTCGTCTTGGAGGAATCCGTAGTATTCGGGTCTGTAGATGAATGAAACGATATCAGCATCTTGCTCGATAGCACCGGATTCACGGAGGTCAGAAAGCACGGGTTTTTTGTCGCCCCCTCGTTGTTCAACCGAACGGCTAAGCTGTGATAGTGCGATAATTGGAATGTTCAATTCTTTTGCAATCTCCTTGATTGATCGGGAGATGGAAGAGATTTCTTGTTCTCTGTTTCCTTGTCCTTTTGCTCCGCCTGCTGTCATGAGTTGCAGGTAGTCGATAACGACCATTTGGATATCGTATTGCATTTTCAATCGGCGGCATTTTGCGCGCAGGTCAAAGATGCTGATTCCGGGAGTATCGTCGATATAGAGCGGTGCGGTCGAAAGTTTTGTGATCCTTGAGTGCAGTTGTTGGAATTCATCTTCACGGAGGTCTCCTTTACGCAGTTTTTCAGCTGGTAGTCGTGCTTCTGCTGAGATCAATCGTTTTACGAGTTGCACTGATGACATCTCGAGAGAGAATATGGCGACTCCCATGTTGAATTGCACTGCTGTATTTCTTGCAAGGGAGAGCACGAATGCTGTTTTTCCCATTGCGGGTCTTGCTGCCAAGACGATCATGTCGGAGCGTTGGAATCCTGCGGTCAGTTTATCGAGTCCGTAGAATCCTGTTGGTACGCCCGATATACCGTCAGGATTTTGAGCTGCTTTTTCAATTTCTTCAATGGCTTCACGTACCACGTTTTGCAGAACGTCCACTGATTTTCCCATATTATTTTCGGCAATTTTGAACAGATCGCCCTCCGCCTTGTTGAGTACATCGAAAACGTCGTTTGTCTCGTCATAGGCGTCTTTCATTACTTCTGAGCTCATGCGTATGAGTTCACGCTTGATGTATTTTTCAGAAATCACACGTGCGTGAAACTCGACGTGTGCTGTAGATGCAATTCTACTTGTGAGTTGTGAAATGTATGCTGCGCCTCCTGCTGCTTGCAGTTCACCATTCTTTTTCAGTTGGTTGGTGACGGTCAGGATGTCAATTGGTTTGGAAGTTCCGAAGAGTTCTTTGATTGTGCCAAAGATGTATTGGTGTTTTGGATCGTAGAAACTCTCTTGTGAGAGGATATCAATCGTGTCGGTAACAGCATTCTTTTCCAGCATCATTGCTCCAAGAACGGCTTTTTCCAAGTCCACAGCTTGAGGTGGAACTTTTCCCATCGCGTTCAAGGGGGCAGTCACTTTGGTGAATTTGGATGTAGTTTTCCGACTTTTATCAGGTTGATTTTCCATGTTTCAAATGTACGAAAAGGACGAGTGATTTCGTTGTCAAAAATCATAAAGATTTATACACGTGATTTGAACGATGATATGAACAGGTTATCAACAGAAAAACTACTTTTGGATTATGGAACGAAAAATTCAAATTACAGAAGACGGCTCTGCGACGATTTATATTCCTGCGATGGATGAAACGTACCATTCGCGTCACGGTGCGATACAGGAAGCACGTCATGTATTTCTGAAGCATGGAATTGCCTTACTTTCGAGCAATTCAGTTACTGTTTTTGAACTGGGGTTTGGAACAGGGCTCAATGCTTTGTTGACCTATCAATTTGGTGAAAAAAAACATTCTATCGATTATTTATGTATCGAGGCTTATCCTGTTGAAAAAGAGTTGATTGAATCATTAAATTACTTGGACGAAGTGGGTGAGGAGTACGGTTCTATTTTTGAACGAATGCACACATCTAAATGGGGTGAGTCGGTGGCATTGTCGGACCGTTTTACGTTTACGAAGATCCACGAAAAAATAGCGTCCTATGTGCCGAAAAAAGACAGCATTGACATTGTGTATTTTGATGCATTTGGTCCACGCGCGCAGGGTGCAATGTGGGAACTTTCGGTTCTTGAGAAGATGCATTTGATGTTGCGCCCGGGTGGCATTTTGGTCACTTACTGTGCGATGGGGCAGTTCAAGCGTGATTTAAAATCGTTGGGGTTTACGGTAATTGGAAAACCGGGACCTCCCGGTAAGCGAGAGATGACGGTTGCTGTAAAAACAATTTGATTCCTTCACTATCATTTCACCCCTGAGTATTACGCCAGGGGTGGGGCGTCTCGGATAACAGCTTCTTCGTTTCAGAGCAGTTCGACCTTCATTACGCCATCGCGGTCGATTTCCGTGAGTTGTACGTTTTGAAAGGTGTTGGCAAGTTTCGCGTCGTAGTTTGTTTTCACTTTTACGTAATTTTCTGTAAATCCGTGCATGACACCCCCATTTTCTTCATTTTCAAATAAAACGGTTCCTATTTTTCCGATGTTGCTTTCATAAAATGCCCTTTTTTTCTTGTCGGACAGGATGTGCAATTGCTTGCTTCTCTCTTTTCGGACGTTCATTGGTACTGGATCACCGAGTTTGATGGCAGTTGTGTTCGCACGTTCGGAATAGGTGAATACGTGGAGGTAGGACACGTCCAGTTGGTTGATGAATTGAACCGTTTCGAGAAAGTCTTCGTCTGTTTCTCCAGGGAATCCGACGATAACGTCTGCGCCGATGCATGCATTTGGTGCGAATTGTTTTATGGCTTTAACCCGGTTTTCAAATACGGAGCGCTCGTATTTCCGCCGCATTGCTTTAAGCAGTTTGTCGCTTCCGCTTTGCAATGGGATGTGGAAGTGTGGAACAAATCGCTGCGCTTTGTTGAGGCAGAATTCGATGATTTCATCGGACAGCAGGTTGGGTTCGATGGATGAGATTCGAAAGCGGTCGATTCCGTCAACGGTATCGAGTGCTTTTGTGAGTTCGAAGAAGTTTTCGTCATCTCCTTGACCAAAGTCACCAATATTTACGCCTGTTAGTACGACTTCTTTTACTTCTGTTGCTGCAATTTTCTTTGCTTCACCGATCGTTGTTTCGATGCTTGCATTTCTGCTTTTTCCTCGAGCGAGTGGAATGGTACAGAAGGTGCAGAAGTAATCGCATCCGTCTTGAATTTTAAGGAAGGAGCGTGTTCTGTCTCCCATAGAAAATGCAGGGATGAATTCTTTTGTCTTTTTTATGTTTTCGTTGGAGATGATTGTTTCTTCGTTTTTCTCCAAGGATTCGATGTGTTCTACGATATTGAATTTTTCATTTGCTCCCAGAACGATGTCAACGCCGGGTATTTCAGCAATTTGCTTCGGTTTGAGTTGTGCGAAGCACCCGATAATTGCTACAAATCCATTGGGATTTATTTTTAGTGCTTTTTTTACAAGCTGTCGGCATTTTTTGTCGGCATTCTCAGTTACTGAGCACGTATTGATTACGAAAATGTCTGGCGTGTCATCAAATTTCACTTTTGCGTAGCCTGCTGCCTCGAACGCTCTACCGATGGTCGAGGTTTCGGAAAAATTGAGTTTGCATCCGAGTGTGTAAAATGCTACTTTTTTATATTGATTCATATCCGCGGCAAAAATAGTCAGATTCGTGCAAGTTTCAAAGGTTCGATAATTCAATTGTTGGCTGTGTTCCGGGTGAACTGTTAAAAAATGCGTTTCTTTGTGTTTCAGTTATGAAAAAACAGATTTCAATTGATTACGATTATCTCGACCATTGGTCGGAGCTGGATGCAGGAGATCAATCTTTGGTAGCGGCTGCGCGTGAGGCAATGGAAACGGCATATGCGCCGTACAGCGAATTTCGTGTTGGTGCTTCTTTATTGCTGTCGAATGGTACTGTAGTGAAGGGAAGCAATCAAGAAAATATTGCTTATCCGTCCGGCTTGTGTGCAGAACGTGTTGCTCTATTTTATGCAGGTGCAAATTTTCCTGATGAGCAGGTGGAAACCTTGTGCGTTATTGCACGTGGTAAGTTGTTGGAACACAAGGCGATTCTGTCACCTTGCGGAGGTTGCCGTCAGGTGATGGTAGAGACGCAACGCCGCCAGAAGAAGGCGTACCGAGTTCTTCTTGTGAATCAGGATGAATCTGTTGTGGTTTTCGATTCGGCAGTGTCATTATTGCCTCTGGCATTTGGGGTGTAATTCCTATCTTTTAGTACTTTTTACTATATGTAGTGCGGTGTAGCACTGTAATGCACTTTCGAGTGCATGGATTGTGTGGAGTTATTAACGAAATTACTGTTGATAAAAACGCTCAGTTTGATCTAAGAATTTTATATATTTGCTCTCGCTATTTATATAAATATAGATTATGGCTGTAAAGGCAAAGAAACCAACAAAGACAACGCGCAAAGCGAAATCGGCAAGTGCGCCGAAGTTTTCGAAGGAAACTTATATGAAGTGGTACAAGGACATGTTGCTCATTCGCAAGTTTGAGGAGAAGACAGGTCAGTTGTATATTCAACAGAAATTTGGAGGATTTTGTCATTTGTACATTGGGCAGGAGGCCATTGTTGTTGGAACGGCGAGTGCCACGAGAGATGGTGACAAGCACATGACGGCGTACCGTGATCACGGTCATCCGATTGCGTTGGGAACGGATCCACGCGTTTTGATGGCTGAGTTGTACGGTCGTTCAACGGGTTGTTCAAAGGGCAAAGGAGGTTCCATGCACTTTTTTGACAAGGAAGTCGGTTTCATGGGAGGTCATGGAATTGTAGGAGCGCAAATCCCAATGGGAGCGGGAGTTGCCTTTGCAGAGAAATACAAGGAAACAGGAAATGTTGTTTTTGTATCCTCCGGAGATGGAGCGATTCGTCAGGGTGCACTGCACGAAACATTTAACATGGCAATGAATTGGAAATTGCCTGTTGTTTTCATCATTGAGAACAACAACTATGCGATGGGTACATCTGTGGAGCGCACAACGAACGTTCAGGACTTGTCCAAGATTGGTCATTCTTATGAAATGCCTTCACGTTCTGTAAATGGGATGTCTCCAGAAGCGGTTCATGAGGCGATTGAAGAAGCTGCAGATCGAGCGAGAAAAGGAGAGGGCCCAACATTGTTGGACATTCGAACGTATCGCTACAAGGGGCATTCAATGTCTGATCCACAGAAATACAGAACGAAAGACGAGGTTGCAGATTGGATGGAACAAGATCCAATACAGCACTGTCTGAATGTGATACAGGAGAACAACTGGATGTCTGATAAGGAAATCACAGCGGTTCAAGACTGGGTTAAAAATGAAGTAGCGGAATGTGTTGAGTTTGCAGAAAACTCACCTTATCCAGAAGGAAAAGAATTGTACGAGGACGTCTACAAAGAAGAGAATTATCCGTACATCGTAGAATACTAAGGAATAGAAATTAGAAGTACTATGGCCGAAATTGTATACATGCCAAAGTTGAGCGACACGATGACTGAAGGAGTTGTTGCTGAATGGTTAAAAGAGGTGGGTGATGAAGTTGCATCTGGCGAAGTTTTAGCTGAAATTGAAACGGACAAGGCAACGATGGAATTTGAATCATTTTATGATGGCGTTCTGCTGCACATTGGTGTTGAAAAAGGTGCGGGAGCGCCTGTAAACGCTATTCTTGCTGTTATTGGCGACAAAGAAGAAGACCTTGAAAAGATATTGGCAGAAGCAGCAGCTGCGGCTCCTGCTGCTGAGGAGGAAAAGGAAGAAGCGCCAACGCCAACGCCTGAACCAACTCCTGCTCCAGCTCCTGCTGCTGCACCAGCACCAGCACCGGCGGCTGTAGCAGATACAAATGGTCGCATATTCGCATCGCCATTGGCAAAGAAGATGGCCAATGAACGTGGAATTGATCTCAATCATGTGTCGGGAACAGGAGAAGGCGGAAGAATTGTAAAGGCAGATATTGATCACTACAAACCGTATAATGGAGCTGCTGCTCCGAAACGTGCATTTATGGGAACAGAATCGTTCTCTGATGAACCTGTTTCTCAAATGAGAAAAACGATTGCACGTCGATTGGCAGACAGTAAGTTCACAGCACCTCACTTTTACCTGACATTAGAAATCGACATGGACAATGCGATTTCAGCACGTGCTCAAATGAATTCTATTGAGGGTGTGAAGGTTTCGATCAACGATATGGTGATTAAGGCAGTTGCCTTGTCCCTGCGTGAGCATCCAAATGTTAACAGTGCATGGTATGGTGATTTCATTCGCCGCAATGCGCATGTGCATATTGGGGTAGCGGTTGCCGTTGAAGACGGTCTTCTTGTTCCAGTTGTTCGTTTTGCGGACGGAAAGGACATGCCAGAGATTGGTGCAGAAGTGCGTGAATTGGCAATGAAAGCAAAAACAAAAAAATTACAACCAGAAGAATGGGAGGGCAATACATTTACCATTTCCAATTTGGGAATGTTTGGCATTGAAGCCTTCACTGCCATTGTGAACCCACCAGACAGTTGCATCTTAGCAATTGGTGGAATCAAGGCCGTTCCTGTTGTGAAAGACGGTGCAGTCGTTCCTGGAAATGTGATGAAGGTCACATTGTCGTGTGATCACAGAGTGGTTGACGGCGCAACAGGCTCCGCATTCTTGAATACATTTAAAAACTACATGGAAAATCCAGTCTCAATGTTGATGTAATTGAACAACGCATTCTGACTATTACTCAAAACGCCCCGCTTCATTGAAGCGGGGCGTTTTTTTTTGTATACCATAGCTGTTTTGTATGCTCGTTGTCAATCTTGTGCTGATGCAATTACAGTTAGAAGAATGAAAGTTCCAACCATTACAATTCCGGAAATTGGAGGGTTGATATCGTCTTCTAGAAGGTGCATGATGGCACCGATAAATAGGACTGATGAGCCGATACCAATGCTAACAACCAATTTTCTTGCTGCCTCTTTTTCTATATTTCTGGCAGTGAAAATAATGATTCCGACCATGATAAGTAATGTCCCAAGTCCTTCTTGCATCAATTCTGCGATGCGCAGTCCTTCGTGGGTCAATAATTCTTTAGGGAATGTATCTTTTGCCAGTTGAATGGAGTCAATTTGAAAAATGACTCCGGTTAGTAAGAACCCGAGTCCAGTTGTAATTAATACATTTCTTGGTCTAATGAATTTTAACATATAGTTAGTGTTCTTGTGCCACTACAACGACAGAGAGCAGTAGTATCACTCCTGTAGCGATTATACCAGGAATTGGCGGATGTACGTCATTTTTTAGGAGGTGCAGTATTCCCCCAATAAATATTACTGTGCTTGCGAAACCCAAACCTATGATTACTTTTCTTGCAGATTTTTTGTCGACATTGCGTAAGCTAAAAAGTAAGATGCCCATTGCAATTAAGAATGTTCCGAGTGCCTCTTGCATCAGTTCAGCAATGCGCAATCCCTCATTGGTTAGCAGTTCTTCGAGGAAGGTATCTTTTGCAATCATCGACGGTACGATCTAAAACAATGTTCTCAATGTCATGGATACTATTCCTGAGGCAATCAATAGATTTTTTGGCGTGAGTAACTTGTTAATTTTTAGTTCCGGTTTGACTTGGTGGTTAATTAGAAGAAAAATCAAACCGTTTGGTAAGTAACATAGGCAATTTTTAATAAACGTATGTTGACTCTTAATTTTTCCTAGTTTTCGGTGGTAACAATTCGTTCTACCGTTCCGTCTGAATAGATGTAGAGCAGCAGCTGGTTTGGTGCTGCTTTCGTTTCGCGCCCCATGGTGTCGACAATTTTGACCAATTGCTTTTTATTTGCTTGCAATTCTATTTGTCCTACATTTGGTTGTTGAATGCGTTCAACACGCACGTCATCGATGAAATAATACGCACCATAGGTTCCGGGTTGTGGATTGTAGCCGGGATTGTATGTTGTTGGTGTTTGTGCGTCCGAACTAAAATTTCCAATTGTGAGGTATTCGTAGGCCTCCGTTGCGGTTAGGGTGTCTGCAACGCGTACCCATTCTGAGGTGTTCATTATGGCGCTGTTTGGCAGTACTTGCGGTGTATAATTCAGAACACCATCCGTGCCGATTGAAATTTGTTGTGTTGAGAGACGAAGTCCCAATTGATTGGTCCCAAATTCTGTATAATCGGCGATTGCGGCATAAAATTCAACCACGTAAGTCATTCCGATGTTGAGTGGTGCATCGAAGGGCACTTGAATGTATTCGCGCTGCTCCATGCCGTTTATTGTGAAGGCAAAGATGCCTGACATCACATTTCCCGAGCGTGGTGCCTGAGGGCCTTTCAGTCCGATTGGTCCGGGATAAGTGCTGTTTGTTTGGTAGTTCCAGCAGGCGGGATCGATGTTTGTGAAGAAGAGGTCGGGCGTCCCTTGGCTGGGTGCACTCCAATCGTTTGCAGTGGTTGTGAATTCGTTTGGTCCAAAAATGCCGCAGAGGGTTCCGTTTGTACTTTCAAAATCGGGGTTGGGCACGAGGTTTTGCGCCTGACAAATGTTGACCGTGCAAAGGGCGAGGAGGAGAGCAGTTCTCATAATGTATTTATTTCAGCGAGCAATTTGGTGTTTGGATCGCAGTTGATTGTTTTTATTTTTTTCTGAGGCAATTGGAATTGCTGGACTTTTTTATCAATTGTGAACTGCTTTATTGCTGTTGTTTGGTCGGTGTAGGTAAATTCAATTTCGAGTTCGACGTTGAATGGGTGCTGGTCTTGTAGTTGTTCTATGGTAAGCAGTTGATTTTTGTTTGTGGTGTTGAGTTCAATTTTTAGTTCGGGGTGGTGTGCATTTCGCAACCACTGATCAAAGAAGGTGGTAAGGTCTTTCCCTGCACTTGTTTGCATGCATTTTTGAAAGTCGTTTGAGCTTGCATTTCCGAATTTGTAGGTCGTGTAGTACGTTCGAATTCCGCTGAAAAATGCACTGTCGCCGATTTTTGTCCGCAACATGTGGAGCACCCAAGCGCCTTTTTGGTAGGAGTGGGGGTTGAGCAGGTGCATGAGTGAGGCGTATGTTGTATCGATTACGGGGTGTGGGTAGCGTTTTGAAAATTGTATTACTTTCTTGCGTTCGCCCTTCAGGCGTTCGTTCATTGCTGCTGTTCCGTATTGATTCTCGAAGTAGAGGTCGGTGAAGTAGGTGGCAAATCCTTCGCTGAGCCAGAGGTGTTTCCAGTCGGACTCACTGGCGGAGTTTCCAAACCATTGGTGTGCAATTTCGTGGGCGATGAGTGCTTCCATTTCTTGCTGTCCATTCACTGCATTTTCGTCGTAGAAGATGTTTCCGGCGTTTTCCATGCCTCCAAATTGTGTGGTGGATTGGACGTTTGAAAGTTTCTCGAAAGGGTAAGGACCGATGGTAGCAACGAAGTAATCTACGACGTTTGTAGCCACTGCCATGTCTTTGAAACCGTTTTCAGCATCTTTTTTATAGGCCCATATATCGACTGGGAAATTGAGCGTGTGTTCGAATTGTTTGGTTTCAAAATCGGCCAATCCGATGACCATTACTTTTGTTGGCAACTGGATTTTTGATGTGAAGGTGTGTCGCGTGGTTCCATTTTGGAATGTTTGGGCATCTTTCAATACTCCCGTTGCGATGCATTTGTAGTTGCTCGGAGCAATTACGGTAAATTGTATGCTTGCTTTGTCTGCGGGATGATCCAAGCAGGGGAACCATTGGTGCGCTCTGTTGGGCCAATTGTCGCCAAAGAAGGTACGTTCATTGAATTTGTTTTTCCCGATGATGAGTCCCGTTTTTGGGATGCCTTTGTAGTGAATGATATAGGTGCCTGTTGCGTCTGCTGTTGCACGTGAAATACACAATTGGTTTGCTTCGTGCGTGAAGCGTGCGTCTTTTCCTGTTGTCGTTGTCACTGCTGTGACCTTCATTCCTTTTCCGTTGTTCACCGATGCGAGGTCGAGGCAGAAGGTGTTGCTGTCTGTTTTGAAGTTGACCGTCGCATTTTGTGTTCCGAAGATGGTATCGTGCGAGTCACTCAATTCGAGTGTTAGTGCATAGTTGAGCACATCAATTGCATTCGATTGATTTTGTGCCTGTGAAGTGCAGACGGCGCAAAGAATAAAAAGGAGGCAAGCGATTTTCATTGTGTTGACTCTTTTAAAGCAAGTTCCTTTCAATTTGTTGGTGTTTGTATGTTTTGAGTTTATACAGATATAAATGAAAAATTGGAGTTGATCACGGTCAATTCTTCGGAGTTGACTGTGAGCAGTGGGATTTGGTTTTCATTTTCGATCATTCCTTGTATGAAGCTGTTTGGACTGGGCAGAACACCTTCTTTGAAGTACGCTGCAGCAATGATGTCGGCATCGACAGATTTTGCATAGTCGAGTACTTTTTTGCTGTATTCTTTTGTGCTTGGCGGCAAGTTGAGAATTTCGTGCTTTACCTTTTGTTCGTTGAGTGCTCTTCGCACGATGAGTTGGTTTGCTTTTGTTTTTGCTTCAAACACGCTGTCTTTGTCGTGGTATGCGACCAAGTGTATGGTTGCATTGAATTTTTTTGCGATTGCGGCTGCAAAGGATGTAATTTGAATACTTTCTTTTGCAAAGTTGAACGGCATTATGAGTGTTTTGATTTTGTCGATTCGTTTTTTTCCTTGTGTAATAAGGAAGGGCGTGCTTGAGCTGTTGATGATCCGCACGGCGTGGCTTCCGAATACTTTTTGCATTCCGTGTGCTCCGTGTGTTCCCATTACGATGAGTGCTGCTTTTAGAATGTCTCCTGCTTTGCCGATGTCTTCGTAGAGGTCACCAACGATGACTTTGGTATTGGTCATGGCTTGTTCTTCTTTTGACAGTGTGTTGAATAGCGCTGTGAATTTTGTTCGGGCTTGTATTTTTTCTGCGTTTTTCTTGACGACATGAAGGATATACACAGAGCCGTCATTTGCTTCTGCAAGATCAAGTCCGAGGCGCAGGGCGCTTTCAGCTACGGGTGTGAAGTCATAAGGAATTAAGTAGATCGGATTTTTAAACATGGTTTCAGTGTTAGAGTAAAGTGTAAAAATACCAAAAATATGAGTGCATGAAACGGGGAAGTGCGATTTCTGCTTGTCCTCCACGCACCGCAAAACTGCCCTGAATGAATTGGCGCTCGGAGGTGTTGACACCCGAGTTTTCAATGCGGTACGTTCCTGTTCCTGTGTTTTGGAAAAGTGCGTCAAAGTAGGAGTTTCCGTGTGTTTTTATCAACCCATTGTTCTCCAATTCTGCCGTTGCTTTTTTCATGTGAACATCGCCCAATACATGGATTTCAGCTCCAGATTGTACGTGGATCAGCGCCCCATCGTTGAAGAGTTCATTGTTGTGTTGAGAAAAAGTCTGTGCGGAAAGAAGCAAACAGACGCCAATAGAGAGCGTAATTTTCATAAGTTTAGTCGTTGAAAGGTAAAATGTTTAAATAAGGTCCGTTTTTTAGGGTTGCGTTTGTGTTTATTTCGTCAAGTTCAGTGTTCGTATCGTAAATTTTTCTTTTCTGTAATCGTTTTTAATAAATCGTACTACTAAAACCACTAAAAGAGCGATTCCCTCGGGCAGTGAATGCATGTTATTTAAATGCATCGTGCGCATGTGTGAACCACAACAATGTGTTAGTGGATTAGAAGCGGGATATTATTATGTTGCGGTAATGGATCAAAACTCCTGTACGATATATGATTCTATAGAAGTTGAAGATGCATCAGAGTTATTGGTAACAATATCAATAGCTACAAATTATAACGGACAGGACATTTCTTGTTTTGGAATGAGTGATGGAGGGATTGATTTTAATGTGAATGGTGGAACTCCCGGATATGTATATGAATGGAGAGATCAATTTTTAAATATTCTTGGCACAAGTGAGGATTTAAATGGAATTCCAGCGGGTACATATACCATTTATGTAGTGGATTTAAATGGATGTACAATTGATACTAGTATTACAGTTACGGAGCCTCCGGCTTTAAGTGTAACAGCTTTAATTACAACAGATTATAATGGAGAAGACATTAGTTGTTTTGGTTTTAGCGATGGAGGTTTGGATGCTAATGCAGTTGGGGGTACTCCACAACTGACTTATCAGTGGATTGATAGTTTAGGGAATTTGATCGGTACAAATTCAATTTTGAATGGAGTTTCAGAAGGTATGTATACCGTCCTGGTAACGGACACGAATGGCTGTCAATCAAGTAAAGAAATTTACGTATCTCAACCAATTGAATTGGGCTTAGATCTTGATATACTAACAGATTATTATGGGGCAGCGGTGAGTTGCGAATCCCAAGAAGATGTTGCTATTCAGGCATTTGGATGTTGCGGAACTCCGAGTTATCAGTATTCTTGGAATACGAATCCTGTTCAGAATACTTCTCTAATTTCTGGACTTGGAGAAGTAACATACACCGTAACTTTGACAGATGCGAATGGATGTGAACTTGAATCGTCTGTTACTTTGAGTGCCAACTCAATACCACAATTAAATCCTGATCCTCCTGTTGAAGCTTGTCAAGGTGAAGCAGTTACATTTAATTCGAATGCGGATGCAAATGAAAGTTGTGAGTGGTTGTTTAGTAATAATATGGTTATAGATAATTGCGGACCGAATACGATTTATATTGATGAAGCTGGGTGTTATGACGTACAATTGATAATTACGAATGAGTTTGGATGTAGTAATTCTATTTCTCTAACCGATTACATTTGTATTTTCCCAAATCCAACAGCAGATTTCTTTTTTACACCTGAAACGTTATCGTCTTTAGAGGCAGATGTTGATTTCTATAACGAATCCATTGGAGCAGTCGATTATCTATGGGATTTTGGAGATGGTACTACTGCGACAACTTTTGATGCATATCATCAGTATGAACCAGGTCAGTCAATTACATATGAAGTTATTCTTTATGTGAATAATGAATTTGGATGTGTAGATAGTATTTCTAAGGAAATAAAGATAAAAGATGAGCTTTTAGTTTACGTGCCAAATACCTTCACACCAGATGGAGATCAATACAACAATGTTTTTAAACCAGTTTTAGGTTCTAATTTAAGTGTAGAAAATTATGAGTTTTCGGTATTTAATCGGTGGGGCGAGCAGATTTTTATTTCGAATGATCCAAACGAGTTTTGGGACGGAACCTATAGAGGGAAGCAATGTCAAGAAGGGACTTATGTCTGGAAGTTGGTTTTGATCGCAAGTGAAGAAGTCATTGAATCTGGGCAGCGTTCAGAATACATTGGGCATGTGAATGTACTGAGGTAGTATTCCACAGTTGTCCTTGAAACCGACCTGCCCAAAGTTTGACCTATGCTTGCCGAAGGGAAGCGGAGAAAAAAACTTCACAAAACAATTGTGCCTGCTTCCAAGAGTTGTTATTTTGGAATGCACGAAACTGTTTTGGATTTCAAAGGGAGTTTTAGTAAAGGTTGCAGATTCATGGAAGAGAAATTGCCCGTTCGAAAAATTGTTCATATTGATATGGATGCGTTCTATGCATCGGTTGAACAAATGGACACACCCGCTCTTCGTGGGAAGCCCATCGCAGTGGGCGGCGATCGAGAACGCGGCGTTGTTGCTGCGGCGAGTTATGAAGCACGCAAGTATGGCGTGAAGTCGGCCATGCCCTCCGTTGTGGCTGCACGACGCTGTCCCGATTTGATTTTCGTACCGCCACGCTTTGAACGCTACAAAGAAATTTCGGAGCAAATCCGCGCCATTTTTTATGAATACACCGACCTCGTTGAACCGCTTTCACTCGATGAAGCATTCCTCGATGTGACAGAAAATAAAATCAACCACCCCTCCGCAACACTCCTCGCCGAAGAAATACGGTACCGCATTTATACAGAAGTCGGACTCACCGCATCGGCCGGAATCTCAATCAATAAGTTCACTGCAAAAATTGCTTCCGACATCAACAAGCCGAACGGCCAACGCACCATACCACCCGAGGAAGTGCTCCAGTTTCTGAAACACCTGCCAATTGAGAAATTTTTTGGCGTCGGAAAAGTTACCGCCGAGAAGATGAAATTGCACGGCATATTTATCGGAAGTGATTTAAAGGCAAAATCACGCAATTACCTCCAACAGCATTTTGGGAAATCGGGCGCACATTTTTACAACATCGTTCGGGGCATACAACACAGCGCTGTGCAACCCGACCGCATCCGGAAGTCCATCGCCGTAGAACGCACCTTTCAAAACGACCTTGATTCTGAGAAATACATCCTCGAACACCTGAACAAAATTGCAGGTATCCTCGAAGAACGAGTCAAAAAAAGTGAAGTCAAAGGGAAAACAATCACGCTAAAACTGAAATACAACGATTTTACTCAGCAAACACGAAGCAAGACCGTACCCGATTTTTTAGAGCACCAAGAAGCGATTTATGCCGTGGTGCGTGAACTTGTGCAACAACGCCCCATCGAAAAGCCCGTGCGCCTGCTCGGAATCTCCATGACAAAACTCAACGTAAACGATACAGTAAAAAGTGTGTCCGTTCAATTGGGCCTCGATTTTTAAACTTGTATTGTGCACAATTCGCGTTCAATGGACGTCAAACGCACATGGGAGTCAATTGAATTTTTTGAGGTCGGGGATGCTGTAGCTTTCTCCTTTTGAGAAATCAATTTTTAGTGATTCTTGTTCATCGGTTTGAACAAACGGAAACCCTTCAACAAAAGCATCAATTTGAGTTTTGTCTTTTGCTTTCCAATAGGTTTTGAGCTTCAATTGATCGGACGTAGGAATGGCAACAAGCTTTCCGAGTGCCTGGTTTTCATAGATCACAAATGCATTGGCTTCTTTTCTCAATATTCCCATGGATGCGAAGGTAATTTAATTTTCGATGAAATGCAGTCCGAGGTAGTCTCATTCCAAACCGGAAATACACAAATATGACACAATTCCTCCCTTCGGTGGAGGCCATTTAGATAAGAGAAAATAATGTTTCTCTTATATTTATACAGAAAAAAAATGCTGTTAATTAACTGATTTTAAATAGTTTATATTTTTGGTGCGTACAGAAGTGCCTGAAATAACGTTTTGTTGTTGTGTGACTCCTATTTACAATAAGAATTTTGGCTATCATTAGGAATGGAGTAATAGATACTTCTTGCATGCATATGAAAAAACTTCTTCTCTCGATTTTTGTTCTCACATCAATGCATACTGTGTTAGGACGAGACAAAGCTGAATATTCTCTAAATTATTTTGCCATTTATGATTACAATTTGGATGCTTTTTTGGTGATCGATGACAGTGCCACCTACAACACGTACGATTCGGAGGGGCACACAGTGCACTCCTATTGTTTTTTGAGTGAAAAGTATTCATTTGAGTAATTCAAAACCGACTTTATAGCGCTCTCTATTGCAGACCAAGGAGTTTATTTTTTGCACAAGGGAGGTGGCACGACTTACCTCTTGAAAAATGACACTCTGAAAAGGCATGACCAGTCATTTAATCATATAAGTCAATACTCTGGTTCTTTATTTTGTGCGAACGACCATCTTCATTTTTTTGGTGGGTACGGACTATTTACGGAAAAAAACTACACGGTTCGCTACGACACCGCCACAGGCGAATGGTACAAAATACAGACTGTTGGCGCGGAAATTCCGAAACCACGATTTGGTTGTTTCAGTAAAGTCGTGGAAGACAATCTTTACATTCTGGGTGGACAGAGGCAAATGAATACATCAAAGGTAGCTCAATTCAAAGATGCTTGGAAGTTCAGGGCCAAAGAGAAAGAATGGGAGAAGTTGGGAATGCTTGTTTCTCCTATAGTTCTTCAGCTATAGAAAAAAGTTATACGAGCTGCACAAGATCTCCATTCGTGCACAGAGGCAATTGTCTTGCTCATTTGGATCTTTTGAAGAACAAGTACAGCTATTATGAGGACGAGTTTTTTGAGACAATAGATCGAATTATAAGTCATCCAACCACGGATGAGCTGTTACTCGTCCGGAGGGCCTCCAAAAATCAACGTATCTCTTGCCATATCAGTAGCCTGGATGAATTGCTTTCTGATCCAATTGAGAAGGGGGGTATTGTATGAGGTGCCTGTCGTGAAAGAATCAACTTTGGGCATTCTACCGTAGCTGCTTTTGTTGCCGGGATCGCTTCTTATATATTTTACTTTATTGAAACTCTCTTCCTTTAAAGTGGTTCACAAATCACATTTACAGAATGAAAAGAGTATTCCACCTAATTTTTTCTCACCCCTTGAAAAAGAGATTCTACTATTTCTTTTGGAAAAGGAAAGCGGGTTTTTGGTCTCTGATTTGAACCATTATTTCGATGAAGAATTTTTGAGTTATCCTGCGTTAAAGAAACGTCGAGAGACATTCATTTGCTACTTGCGCACAAAACTTAGTGACGTTTCAGATTTGAACCAGTTGGAGGTTTTAATTGAAGTAAAATCTGAAAAAGACCGGCGATTGAAAATAATTTCCTTGCATCCAGAACTTCGAGAAAAACTATTAAGACACTTTTAAGTTGTTTGACCTGATACTCCATTCTTTCTGCATTAATTAATGGGGGATGCGTGTTTGATGCATTTAATTCCTAATTTTGTAACAGTTCTTTGGGGTCGTATTGGATTTGACAGCGATAGCAGTTGTTGAGTGCAAGCATGTCGAGCAATGTGGTGAGGCTCGTAAACAATTAGTCACAAACTATAATTGACAACACGTCATACAGACTTGCTGCTTAATTTACGGAATGTAAATTGGCTTAATCTAGTGGAATAATAGTACACAGACAAGTTCCCTCTCCTTCTTTTCAGCCTGTTAATCGAGGGAACCAGAGGGACCAAAAATTACAGGATAGCAGTTGCGATGCTTTTAAGCAGCTGTGAGATTCAGAAGCTAAGTACAATTATTGGGTGTCTTTGTCCGAGGTTGTATCGAAAATCCAATCGAAGAATAAACATGTAGAAAGCTTAGTAATTCGTCGTTTGGACGAGGGTTCGAAACCCTCCGACTCCACTGATAAAAGCGTTCGCCCTTTGGGCGGACGCTTTTTTTCTGATTCGAACTGAGCTTTGCTCAAGTGAGGAATCAGAAAAAAAGCGTCGATGCGCTTTGCGCAAGAACGCTTTTATCCACTGTGACGAGGATAGAGGGTTCTGCAAACCCGGCGCAATTGTTTTTTTTTGATTCGAACTGCGCTTTGCGTTAGAACGTGAATAGGAGTGGGGCACCACCGCAGCGGTACTTTTTGTGACGTGCTAAAATTCTTCCTCTTCGTCTGTCCAGCCGCGTTTTTTGCTTTTCAAGAGTTCCAATTCCCAATCGTCGTCTTCGTCCAAATGGAAGTTGTTCTTCTTTCCACTTTTCTTGTAAGCCGACATTTTGTTTTCACGGGATTCGCTGGAGTTATCAGGACCGGAAACTTTTTTCTTTCCGCCTTTTCCTCGTTTGGTTTTCTTCACCGGTTCAGAAGTTGACGTATCCTCACGTTCATTCATGAAGGGCGAATCTTCCTTTACTGGCGGTGTATAGGTCCGTTCTGCTCTTTGTGGGCGGTCATCACGCCGTGGTCGGTTTGAGTCAAAGGATCGGGCTTGTGGCCTGCTATTTCCTCTGTCTTCAGCTTCCTTCACAACGATACTTCTACCATTGATGGTGTGGCCATCCAGTCCTTCGATTGCTTTTGCTGTCTCGTCGTCCGAAGACATCTCAACGAAAGCGAACCCTCTGGGTTTGCCCGTTTCTTTGTCTTTAGCAATGTGAGACTTCACAACAGTACCATACTGTTCGAACAATTCTTTTAATTCATCATCGGAAACTCCGAAATCTAATTTTGCAACAAATATACTTGCCATATCAATTTGACACTGAGAAGATTATTATTACCACAATATTATTTTTTTTTTGTGGCATTACAAAAGTAAAAACAAAAAATAATCGTACAAAATGCCACACTATTATTTCTTTATTAATTTTTCAAACCCGTTTTGAAGTGGATTAAATGTATTTTTTATTTGGAACAGCGGCCATTAAACTTCAAACGGTTGCCGGTTGAGTAACGAGCGACTTAGGGTGATTTCGTCTGCATATTGCAGTTCAGATCCGATGGCTACACCACGTGAGAGGGTTGAAATTGCAACATTGAATTCCTTTAGTTTCTTGAAGATGAAAAAGTTGGTGGTATCTCCCTCCATAGTTGCACTCAGTGCAAAAATCACTTCATTGACCGATTTTGTTTGCACCCGTTCGATCAGTGCGTTGATGTTCAGATCCGACGGGCCGATGCCATCCATTGGAGAGATGATTCCGCCCAATACGTGGTAAACACCTTTGTAGGAGTCCGTAGATTCGATGGCCAATACATCGCGAATGTCTTCAACAACGCAGATGGTGGAGTGGTCGCGTTTGTCACTCGAACAAATACTACAAATGGGCATGTCAGAGATGTTTCCACAGACGCTGCATTTTTTTGTGTGTTGCTTCATTTGGACGAAAGCATCAGCGAAATCTCGAATTTCTTCTTCGCTGCGGTTCATGAGGTTCAATACCAAGCGAAGTGCAGTACGTCGCCCGATTCCTGGGAGCGATGCAATTTGATTTACTGCCGTTTCAATGTGCTTGGATGGAATTTTCACGCCCTAAAGATATTCATAATTCAAGAAAGAGCGGGTAAATTTATTATTCGATCTGAACCTATTGAATCAAATTAAAACACTTATTTTTGACACCCGACGCAGAACAAGTGAAAAACCAAATCAACATACAGAACAAAAAGGCGCGTTTTGAGTACCATTTGCTCGAAGAGTTTGTCGCTGGTATTCAACTGGCAGGAACGGAGATCAAGAGCATTCGCAATGCCAAAGCAAGCATACTTGAGGCTTACTGTGTCTTTGAGAACGGTGAAGTATGGATTCGCAACATGCACATTGCAATGTATGAAAACAGCTCGTTTTATCAGCACAAGCCACGAAGTGATCGAAAGCTGTTGCTCAACAAAAAAGAAATCAACAAAATTGAAAAGTTTCTGAAAGACAAAGGGAACACCTTGATTCCGGTCAAAATGTTCATCTCAGAGAAGGGGTGGGCGAAAATGGTGATCGCCTGTGCCAAAGGAAAGAAACTGCACGACAAACGACAAGATTTGAAGGAAAAGGCCGATAAACGAGACGTTGACCGTGTGCTGAAAGGCATTCGCTAATCCACTAAAGAAATCCGAGGCTCATGATATGGGCCCACCTGTATCCTGTGAGTAGGTAAAGCAACAGTAAGGCATTGATGCCGTAATAACTGAAGTGGTACAACACCGTGAAGCTTATTTCTCTGCGCTTGTAGCGGACTGTATATGCAGGAACGAGAAACAGAAGTGCGAGCAACCACCCAATACGGTAAAAATTCAAATTGATTTCAAATGGCGTGTCTTCTGTTTTTCCAAGTGAAATGATTCGTATGGGATTGTGAAACAACCAACTCGATTCAACAAGTACGTTTTCGTTTTCGCTGTACAAAGTGGATCGGATGTTTTCAACCCAGAAGTAGTCGCCGTCATTTGTTTCGATGCGGCTCACCGATGCGCCGTCAAAACCCCGCATTTGATTCAAGGAATAGCCGACAACTTTGCCTTCGCTGAAGTGGTGCGGCAAGAAGTAATCAGCAACAATAAAGAGGGAGAGCAAGCACCCCAAAATTGCTGAGAAGCGGATGATTCGCCATTTTCGTCCATTAATCAAGCTTTGG